>MDSZ01256693.1_pt1 | contig 27769 bp, 32 predicted proteins | sample 811201 | NCBI WGS metagenome assembly MDSZ01 (sample SAMN05326647, study PRJNA326480) | marine metagenome | isolation source: seawater | place: Indian Ocean: North | collected 2010 | reverse complement strand
TCTCCTGTGTCAGGGTTAAGGATTATGTTTGCTTTAGGCATTTCTATAATTTGTTATAGAGAGTATTTCTTTAAATCATTTTTGACAGTAAAGATAGAGTGCTTTTCGAAATTTTAATATTCTTAGAGAGTGTAGATCTATTTAAAATAAGTTTTCTTTCTTTACTGGAATTTAATTAATATTTACTGGGGTTTATCTTTCCAAAATGATTTAAAACTTTCGGATTGGGACACATAGCCTAAAAGAGAAACTAATAATATTTCTTTAGATTTCTCATCCGGCAGAGACATATTAACCTTTTTTTGTCTGTTTTTTAAATATACCTCTAGTGTTTCCCCTTTTCTATTCTTACCGTGACCTGATTTATTATCATCATTACATAATTCTAAATTTGCTTCACTTGCTTTACTCACAATTTGTTGCCGTAATAATTCATAATACGAGAACGAGATATTTCCGTTGCTTAATTGGTCTAGTATAACTGTTACTACTTGTTCCCCGGTGCCTTCAATAGGATCTAATAATTTTTTTAAATTATTTATTTTTGTATCATCTGGGTTACAATCATTACCACCCCTCTGTCTCTTACTAGTTTTTCTAACGCGCTTTTTCTGTGAAGCACGCCTAGAACGCTTTTGATTAATTTTAACATTCTTAGGTAATTTATATCCCTTACGAACAGTTTTCTTCTTTACTGCCATTTATATAAATATAAAAAAGAAAAAAAAGAAGAATTATCTAAACATCTGATGCATGAGTAACATCCATATATCCACCATCCAACATTTCAGGTTTATCTTCGTAATCTATATCAAGATAACCACCCTGATTAGGTCCGTTTAAGTTATCACTTACTTCATATGCTGGATTAGAGAAGGAAGGTGTCGTACTGTAATTTGGAATTCTTGCTTTTCTCAATTTTTTTTTGTTATACATATAACCAGCAGCAATTAATACCATAAGAGTTGCCATAACAGAAAGTCCTATAACTACATCTCTATTTGAATCATTCGATGGTAAATAATTGACATTTCTAGAATCGGTGGTAGTGATGGTAGGCGATGATGTCGGCGTACTTGTAAGGGATGAAGTCTGTGTGCTTGTAGCGGACGAAGTCTGTGTGCTTGTAGCGGACGAAGTCTGAGTGCTTGTAGCGGATGAAGTCTGAGTGCTTGTAGCGGATGAAGTCGGTGTGCTTGTAACTGTAGTTGTCATGTAACCAAGAGAGTGATTACCTATTAATTCATTTCTAACTAGGAATCTTGATATATTGGAAAAGATATAATTGAAAGAATCCTGAGTGCTTAAGTGGTGCAGTAAGTCAAGTGTGATTCCATGACATTCCGGATTACTATTACAAATACCCAAAGTACTATCTAAGTTAAAGTAATTTCCAAGTATATCATCACTTAAACCTTCGGCGCGTTCTACTAGAGTATAATTTGGGAATATATGTTTTCCGAGTGCGTAATCACATCCAAGATTACACTCAGTTTCATTTAAAGTAGTATCAATATGAAAGATTGAGTGGTCGTAATTACTACAATTACACATCTCAGTTTGAGAGAACATTTCACAACCATATTCACATGAAGACATCTGATCAAATCCAGTTATATGATAATCACAGTAAATTCCACATGAATAATAAAAACCACAGTCTGTTATGAAAATAAAAAATCTATCAAGGTAAGAACCATAGTAAGCAAATGAAGGATAATAGTATAAGTCATTTACTGCACCTAAATTAATTATATTAAAACTAGTGTCTGTACTATTACTCTCACTATAAAAATCAATCTTGACTAACCTTACAGGATTTGTAAAATTTATTGTTTCAAGATCAAAATTTGTTTCATTACTAGTTAAATAACCTAAAGTAGTAAAGTTGTAATCATCAAATGATACTGAAACTACTCCATAAACATCTGAATCATTATTTCTGTAAGTGTTAAAGAATAATTCAGCGCCATCATGGTCTAAAATTGCTTCGTTTGAAAATCCCAGTACAATTGTGTCACCATGTGTAAAAGAAAGGTAAGTGTTGTTTTCTTTATTTAGGATATAGTTAAATGAAATTGGGGTATTATATGGCAGAGAGTAATTAATTACACCACCCTGTAATGAATTGTTATGCGAGTGGTAATATTTAACAAAATCCGCTATACCATTTCCCATAAATCCATAACTATACCCAAGAACACTTGGATACAACTGAACGCAAAGATCATCATCCACCGTTGTTCTCAAGGTGTACATGCCCTGGTCTATTCCATTCAACTCAAAATAATACCCATCATCAGTATAATTACGTGGTTCTCCAGGATCCAAAACACCATTATGGTTCAAATCCAAATAAACAGTCATATTTTTGTTTACATTACCAGTAGTAAAAGAGATACCGCTGTAACCAAGATTTTTTGGATGATTGTAGTACAACATTTTTTTATATGACTGTGAATCCCTAGTAGTATAACTTTCTGTACCGAGATTAGAAAGAATATTACAGTGGTAAACACCCGAATCTACATTATAATTTACATAACCCAGACAATTGTCCAAATTATTACACTCTAACTCACAACTAGTTTGATTATCATAGAATGTGTCTATAATAAAACTGGGATTAAATGCAGTCGAAAATTGCGTGTTTGTTTCACCCGAATATTGTAAGACATAATCTACAGAATACGAATCATTTTGACTATAATTTCCGACATTATAATGATGGTAAAAGTTATCTCCTACAAAACTAAGTGAAAGGACTGCTAGTGTTGAGAGCATATTTGTCTATAGAAAAGAATGAATATATTTCTTTAAGTCTAAAAATAAAAATATGAAATACGTAGACCGTTTTTACAGTCTCTTTTTTAATTAAATCCAGGTTGACCCTGTGCACATCTGGTGTAAAAATCAATATAAGGTTTACATAAATTTAGATCATCCGTGTTAGTAGCACATTCATTAAATTGTTTAAAAATATCTAAACATCTTCCTTCCCCCGTTTTTTCAATTGACTCAACAGGAACTCTTTCTGTTGAACCCCCAAGCATACTCCCTAACGCTCCATGTACCATAGTACTACCTATTGCCGCACCAGCACCAAGTGACATTCCCTGTCCTACCGTTGATAATACTGATGGTTGACCTGGCGCTGTTGTTGACTTTGTAGTATGTGTGGGTACTGGGGTTTTTTTTGATTTCTGTGTAGGCGATTTAAAACACCCTGATTTAGACGTCCTTCTCGGCATTAATAATATACCAATAGAAAATATTTTATCGCATAGACCGTTTTTTCAGTCCCCTTTTTCCAATAATAAGTTGGTCCAGGGAATAGACCGTTTTTTCAGTCCCCTTTTTTCCATAATAAGTTGGTCCAGGGAATAGACCTTTTTTTCAGTCCCCTTTTTCCCATAATAAGTTGGTCCAGGAAATAGACCGTTTTTTAGGTCACCTTTTTTAAGTATTTTGGTTTATTGGTTCTTTATAAAATTTTAAACTTAATAATTATTATTAATCCATTTAAAAGATTATTAGTTACAAAAACTAATGTTGTTAAAATTACTTTTTTTATCACTTTTTTCTACTGCTTACTCTAACTCTAACTGCGACCGATGTTTAGAAATTACACAGACATTAAAAAATAGTCCCCAAACACTAAAAAGTGGGTTTAGGTTTTTACATATTTTCTGTTTTTTGTGGGATAAAGAAAAGTGTAATAACTATTTAGATGTAACATACAATTATATTACTGATAATAGTAATGATAATATTTGTTACAATTCAGGATTTTGTCCTAATTTATACGGTGAAAATTTAAACATACCAAATATTAGGTCTTCGGAGATCCCAATTGACATTTTTAAAAATGGGAACAATTTGATGGGTTATAATGCTTCGATTAACGAAAATAATTTAAATTATAATCTGCTATGGAATATAACTTTTAACGAAAGCATTAAAAATGTTGATTTTAAACCTAATTACTTTCAGGATTTAATTTTTTGGAAAACACCTAACATGTCCCAATCTTGTATTTTTAGAAATCAAAATAGACATAATGGTGTTTTATATTCATTTATGACTGTACGCACTAATAATTTTATACATTATTTTAATTTTACAAATAATGTTTATTCTGATTATATAACACCACCTGTTTATCTAGGTAATATAAGTTCAGAATACCAACTTTTAAATCCAAATCTAAATAGCGGTGTAATATTATTAACCTCTGATATAATACAAAAAAAAACACAATTAGAAATAATAGAAACATTAAAAAATGAAACTAAGTTAAATTTAATATATCCAATTTGGGATAAATTAAAATTTTTCAGTTGCAACGCTAATGGACAACCAAATAATAACTGTTGTACGTCAGAAATAATAGGTATTGGTTCACAAATATACAATTTAAATTTTGTTTAAAATATTTTATTTAGCAACAATTATTCTGATTATTTATTTTGAAAGGATTATCTTTTCCACATCCATCATATATTCCATAGTGTTTATTAAAATCACCAATAAAATCAAAATGTTTTTTAAATCTTGTGTCATGTAACATACTCCAGGTATTACCACATACCGATTTCTCTTTATCTTTATAAAATCTGTGATGCCCATCTAGATCCCAGTATTCATTATTATTTTCAATAGAACCCCTGTAAATTACTTTTTGTCCGTAATTCTCACAGTCATTTTCAAGATTGAGTTTAAACAACCTATAAGTTGCTGAATAAAATTCAAATCCCTCCAATTTATCCTCTATTTCCTTATTATTTACTGTAATTTTGTTGTGTTTTACCAACCTTACATCCGTAAAACCTACGCTTTTACTTAAATTTAAGAAATCATTCCAATACAAAGCACCTGATAGACATTCGCCTAACAAAACTTTATCTGACTGTAATTCTGTTGGAATACGCTTATTTGAATAAACATCACTAAAATACAACTCACCTCCATACTTTAAAACTCTGTAGACTTGTTCTAGTACCCCCTTTTTGTTTTGGCATAAATTTATAACACAATTTGAAATAACTATATCTTGAGAACTGTCATCAATATTAAGCGGTTCTAAATTGTCTATATATCCAAGTTTAAATTCTACATTTGATTCTTTATAATTAAATTTATCTCTATGCCATTCTTTCCATTTTTCTGCAATTTCCAATTGCTTCTCGGTCATATCAACACCAGTGACCCTACCGGTTTCACCAATTAATTGTGAAACAATATAAACGTCGAATCCGGTTCCACATCCGAGATCAAGAACATTACAACCTTCAAGAAGGTCTGGTATTACTAATCCACAACCATAATAAGTATTTTTAACATGTTCATTAATATTCTTGATTAATTTTTTAATATTTTCGGGGAAACAAGCTGCCGTACAACAGGCATTAGTTTTTAAATCTTCCGAACAATTTAAATTATTTGTATAATAATCCTTTACCTTTTCTACTGTACTCATTAGTAATTTTTTTTTATATTTAACTTTTAAATAAAAATAAATGTCGCATATTATTGCTTATAGAAATTATTTACTGATAAAGAAACTAAACTAGCACATTTTGAATCCCTACATTCTTCAAATATTTTTAAAGGTCTGGCATATATAATACATGAATAAAAAATAAATTGAATGTTTTAACATTTTTCGTGTACAGATAAGCACAACATGAATTACGAGAATATTCTTTTGAAAAAGTACGCTAGGGAAGTAGGTGACAAAATTAGAGATATGAATGATAATTTGTTTAACATTTACAAGGACCGTCTAGTTGAAATTAATAAGATTCTTCTAGATGACGATTCACGTGAAGACCTGAAATTTAGAACACTTGGTAATCTTAGAAGACTGGCACAAAACAGTCACGATTTCTCTGACCGTAGAACAAATGTCTTCTACTTTCTTTATAACTTAAATCGTGATATTATTTAATTATTTACACTTAAAAATTGGTTTAATTTTTAATAATTAATGTATACTTGGATTTTTGTTAGTGGAATCCTTTTTGCTTTTTATAATGCCTGGGGTGGAGGTGCAAATGATTGTGCCAATTCCTTTGCAACGGCTGTTGGGTCTAAAACTTTAACATTAAAACAAGCGGTGATTGTGGCCTCTGTATTTGAATTCTGTGGCGCTGTGTTAATGGGTTCACATGTTACGGATGCGGTGAGAAAAAATATTGTTTCGGAGGATTTATTTACGGATAATCCAGGTGCACTTATGTTTGGTATGCTTTGTGCTGATCTAGCGTCTGCGTTATGGTTAACATTTGCTACATATGTAAAATGGCCGGTTTCAACTACACACTCAATTATTGGCGCTATTATTGGTTTCTCTTTGGCTTACGGGGGTGCTGATGGTATTAATTGGAATAAAGTTGGATTAATTGTAGCCTCATGGTTTGCTTCTCCACTTATTGCCGGACTTTTCTCGCTAACAATTTTTACACTTATTAAGAAATATGTATTTGATACTGTAAACCCATATGAACGCACAGCACGTATTTTTCCAATTCTTACATTTATTACATTTTTTATCAACACACTATTTATTATATACAAAGGTTCTCCACAGTTGGATTTAGATGAAATGCCTATAGGCAACAGTATTGGTATTTCATTTGGATTTGCCGCTGGTACGGGATTAATTGCCTGGTTTTTTTATGTACCATACGCTAAAAAGAAAGTAGAGCGCACCACTAGACCAGAAATCGAATTAGGAGAAATAGGTGAAGTTGAAGCAGACCAGAGAACTGGAAGTTACACTAACGCTTTGGCGATTGAAAATACGGTCACCGAATCAACTACAGATAATATAGATGAAATAACTAATGAAGATAATGAATATAATGAAACAGTTGAATTTCATGAGAAGCGGATAAAAGAACTTGAAAGTGAAAGACATAATAGTTTAATCGAAAAACTGCACGAAAACGCTTACAAAATTGATGAAAAATCCGATAAGTTATGTTCTTGGTTACAAATTTTTACATCATGCTTCTCTTCATTCGCTCATGGATCAAATGACGTAGCAAACGCTGTGGCACCTTTGGCAACAATATTTTCTATTTACCAGTATAATGAAGTGAGAGAAGAAACAATTGTACCTATTTGGGTTCTTGTTCTTGGTGGTGCTGGTATTGTCCTTGGATTGGCTACTTGGGGTTACAAAATTATTGACAGAATTGGAAGAGAATTGACTAAGGTTTCTCCTAGTAGAGGTTTTATTATTGAACTATCAGCAGCAATTACTGTAATTATAGCTAGTCGAACTGAGTTGCCGGTTTCAACTACACACTGTCAAGTAGGAAGTGTTGTCGGATGCGGTATTTCAGGTGGTAAGGCAAACGTTCAGTGGGGTCTTCTTAAGGGTATTCTTTGGAGTTGGTTTATTACTGTACCAGTAACTGGATTCTTATCTGCCGCATTATTCAGTTACGGTTATTTTGCCCCTTCGTCATTTTCAAGTAATACAACATTCTTGGAATAAAAATTAAAAATAAAAATAAAATAAAATTATTATTCATTTGCGAGCATCAATCCCATAGCTGCATAGTTATGAATATCTATTAATGTGTCCTTTATTTTTTCATCTTCAACTAATGAAATAGAATTTTCTGTAATTGTTATAGCTCTTTTAATTTTATCGTTAAGACGAACAAGAATTCCCAATAATCCAAAGTCAGCGAAAGCGTCGCCGTAATCCTTATTTTTCTTTTTGAATAGTTCAAGTGCTTCCTTGTGAATTTCCTCTAATTGCTTCACACGATCCATATTAAGTAAAAATAAATCCAGTTTTAGTTTTAAGTAAATTTATTTTAATAAATCTAATACTTCACATGAAGTTTCAAGTGCTCCCTCTACCCACGCCTGCCATCTACTGTAACTTTCACCACATATGTAAAGTGGTCTATTTTTTTCTGGTTTAAGCATTTTTTTGGAAATCTTAAGAGAATCAACACCAGGCAACCAGGTGTTTCCTCCTGTACTCCAAAAATAGGATTTAATCCAGGATGCTTTTGGTATTTCTTTATCAGGAAATAATTCTTTAATATGTTTATTGAGAGTTTCCTCCATTTTGTTTTCATTATCGACCTTTTTCCAGTATTTAGTATAATCTGCATTAGGATAAGCAATCATAATAGTGCCTTTTTTCTGATCTATTTGAATAACAAATCTTAATTTATTATTTGTAGTAAATTTTCCAGGCAAGTCGTGAAACCAAACTTTGCCATTTTTTGGAACAGGATATCTTGCGTATACTCGCATCAATTCATACGGTCTAACTGTTTTTACTAATTTCATCAATTCAGCGTCTATCTTAAAATATTTTACCTTTTCAAGAAATTCTTTTGGAATAGCAAGGATTAAATGGTGACACAATATTTTAGTTTGTTTGCCCTTTTTATCTACTAAAACCTGATACAGTTTTTCGTTATCGTTATAGGTGAAATCACACAATTCAGCATTCAAGTTTAATCTGCCTCCATTTTTTTTCATTTCTTCTACACACCTTAATGCCACTTGTTGAAGTCCCCCTGCTAGGATATAAAACTGGACTTTATAATTAATGTAATCATTTAAAGATCTTACTACATCATGTAAATTCATATATTTGATTCTACCATAGTAAGCAAAAGCATTAACCAGAAAATCGGTTGCTTCCTTTCCGTAAACTTTCTCACAGAAACTCACAAAAGTAAATGTCATCTGGGTTTTTTTTGGCAATCTGTTTGCCTTTTTAACTAAATCGTTCATTAGTTCTTCGACTGTTTCAAAAGGTAAATTTTTATATACTTTCCTATAGGGAATAAATTTAGTATCACTTGTTATTTTTATTTTTTTATCATCAAGACCTAAAGTTTTAATTAATTTTACTAGTTTTACGTGTAAATTACTGAAACGGGCGGCACCTGCCTCAAGTGATATATCTTTTTCTACCTGACTGGTTTTTAATCTTCCACCAACTCGATTTGATTTTTCTATAAGAAGAACTGATTTATCCTTTTTTTTAGACAACTCCAAAGCGGTATAAGTACCAGCAACACCGGCACCTACTACTAAATAATCAATTACTACCATTAATTAATTAAAATAAAAAAAATTTTATTATTATTTTTTGATTTTGATTTTAATTTTTATTTTTTCTTACAGTTCAGTTGAGGGTATTTGTTATAAAGATGCATGATTGATTTCTCCTTCATTTTGGCTTCAATCATAATGTCTATTTCTGTGTTGTACTTCTCAGGAATTTCAAGAAGATAATCGGGAATTACCTCAACGTAATCACTATGATGTCCTACCTTCCCACTCCCCTGCTCGCTAATGTGAAATTTTGGTTTAACACCGCGACGCTTGAATGATTCGAGAATGGCGGGAATATAATACTCAGGTGGTTCAAGTTTTTCGTCTGGATGAAGAATGTTATAACAGGCATAATGGTGTGTATCAAATATCACCGGCACACCTGTTTTCTCTGATATTTCGAGACAATCCGCAATCGAAAAGCACCTTTCACAATTTTCAAGTACTAGACGACGTTTAATATGAATCGGAAGCGTTTCGTAATTTTTACACCAGCGTTCAATCGTTTTTGCCTTATCTCCATATGTACCACCACCATGAATTACCATAACCGAATCTTGATTTTGACCCATAAGATCAAGTACGGTTGCGTGATAGTCTAAGTCAGTAATAGTATTCAAAAGAACCTTTTCATTTGGTGATCCAAGAATATTGTACTGTCCTGGATGAAAAGTTAGACGTTGATTATACTTTCGTGATTTTTCACCAATCTGTTTAAGTAGATCTTTCGCAAAGTCAAAGGTGTAATCCTCTGCTTTAGGATTTGATTTGTGTGGGAACATCTCACTACTGAGACGATAGACTTTTATTCCATTTTCCTCATTCCAGTCCATAATTGTTAGGACATCCCTGAGATTTTGAAGGATTTTTTCCTTTAAGTAATCAACCCCTTTATCTGCTAGTGTTTTTAAGATAATAGTCCTGGAAGCAAAGACTGAAGGTTTTTGGGCGCGAAGTTGGGTATTGAGACAGCAGAGTCCAAGTTGGATAGGTCGGTTTTCACTCATCGTAAACGATAAAGAATATGTCTAAATAAAAAAATATGGAATTTATTCAATTTATTTTTAATTATAGGATTAGATAAGAGGTTGTAATTAATGGGAGAGCATGCTAGTCAGCTCGTGGAAGTCGCCATCCGAGATTGCGCCTGCACGGAAGAGTGACTCGTGGACTGGGTGATAGAACTCTGGGTTAGACATCGCCTTGTAGAAGGTTGACTCTGGTGTGACGCTGGAAACCTTGACCTTCTGGACCTTTCCATCAACTACCACCTCCTCCTCGGTGTCAGGTGCCATCTCGCCATAGATGATGAGATCAAATAGGCGAGGCGAAGAACCCTGGAGGAACATGACGCCCGGATAGTCGGCTGTGGTCTGTGTGCCAGTCCGCGGCGACGCGTTGAGGTTCCAGTAGACAATAGTGGGTACACGAGTGTAACCTGCGCGAATCCACTTATCAAGAGTGTTCTTGTGGATAGTCTGATACTTGGAAGATGTGGTGTTACACTGGGCGTCAAAGTTCATGTCGCTGAAAATGACTACCACAGGCAGCTGGTCCTCAGGCACCTTTCCATTCACACAGTGGGTGATGAGCGCGTCATACATCCGACCGATATCGGTATTGTAACCCATAATGGAAGGATCACAGATAGCGTTGTGGCGCTCCTTAGCCTTGAACGAAGTACCATCGCGGTGCTTGAGGTTGTAAATCTTGGGGTTGCCCGAGAAACTCATAGCGAAATCCCGATAGTGCTCAGAGGCAATACTGGAAAGAAATGCCGTGAGACCAACAGCAATATCCAGCGGACGGTTGGGCGCTGTGTTGTTGCCGTGATTTCCCCAAGTCATAGAACCAGAGATGTCAGCACAACCGAGAAAGTTCCCACCTCGAACACTCTTGATAAGCTCCTGGTCCGCAGCAGAAATCTTGGGGTCTGCGGAAAGCTCCTCAGCAGCCTTGGCAATAATCTCCTCCATGCGAACACGGTAGTTGTCCACCATGGCCGTGTAGGTCGCATCCATCTCAGCAATAATGGCAGTACTAGTGGAAATATTCGCCTTGTGGACCACCTCATGAGGAAGAAGACCCTTCGTCTTGATCTTGCTCGGATCAGTAGAGAACTCAATCATAGCCTGACGACACTTAACACGACCCTCATCGTGGGGATGACGATTCCCGGTGGTGTACTCAGAAGTATTGGGGGAAACCTTGAGCTTCTCGTTGAAGAGCGCCTTAATGTGACGAAACTTGGCGATACTCGGGATAAACTGAGGATCCGCCTTGTCCCAGTGGTTACCGGCCATCATCTGCTCGAGAGTCTTTGCACCAGCACTAAGCTTAGAGTTAACCTTGCGATAGCGAGCGAGAGCGCTGTAGGGGACCTTCTCCATATCCGGGAACGGAGTCGTGGAACCATCAGAGTTCTTCCGCATGAGCAGACCACGAATCATGTAGTTCGCGTGAGTGCACATGAGCGGATTACTATAATCCCCGATAAACCAGTGAGACCCCTTGTTGTCGGCGCCCTTCTCACGAGTAATCCAGCGACCGAGAAGCGAAAGGTCCGGACTAACGTCGTTCTTCCAAACAGCGTCAATAACCTCATCCGTGGTGACCTGGTTCAGCGACTTGCCCATATACTGCTTGACCCAAGCACTCAGAACCTTAACATCCTTGGTACGCTGAGTAATAATGGAGTCGCGCATGGCCTGTACCAGAGGGTCGTAGGTCCGGTAGATATCAGGACGACTCATATCCGGTGTCTGGTGGATAATCTGGATTAGACGGCGAATATCCTTCCAGTAACCGTAGTAGTGCCCCTGGAGACCATCACGGGCAATCTGGCAGACTACCTCGGGATAGTGGTTGTAGAGTGCCAGCAGAAAGTAGTGGGACGCGTCACGAAGACCCTCACCATCGTCGCGGCAACCACGCTTGAAGCAATAGAAGCGGAAGAGTGTGAGGATATCGAATGTTGTGTCACCACGAGAATTGATGTAGGCGACCATCTCGTCAACTGCCTTAGTAACAAACTCTCGCTCAGAACTCTTGACGATGGTAGTAAAGTAGGTGACGAAGGGATTTCCTGAGTCCTTCACCATCAGGGCGCCATTATCGCCCGTGGTGGTGTTGGCAGCGGCGGACATTGCAGATGCGAATGCGTTGCTTGACATATTATATATTAGTTTCTTGGTAGGGTTGTGTGTATATCTAATTATAGATATCTTTAAATAATTCAATTTTTTTAAGAAATTGCTACTATTTAAAAGAAACAGATTGGACACTAGTTACTAGTTACTAGTCAAAATCCCATTTTTGGAAACGTTCATTAAATTTACTACTAATATTTTTAAGTAATTTTAACTCAACAGGCGCTTCTAATATATTTGCTACATATCTACGGTGATTAAGACCATTAAAAAAAAATTCAGTTGAAAAAAATGGTGTGCCAACTATAGTAACAAGATATTTGACTGTGCCATCACTTTTACCTACCATTATATCACAACCCTCTTCTAAATTTAAAAAATGATACATAGAATTTGTATTATCATTTTTTTTACTATGAGCGTCAGACTCAATTGATTTATAAATATCATATTTTGAATATCTATAGGGAATTAATGACTTGGATGCTTTTAAATCAATTCCTAATGTCATAGTTTCAACCATGAGATTTTTAGTAAATTCAATTTCTGGTAATACAAGAAATCCACTACTATACTGTGCTCTGTGTATAAAATCATTTCTCCTTATTTCTGTAAACGCTTCTTTTGCCGCTTCTCTTCTCGCTTTTTCAAAATATGTCTTAGTTTTTTCACTCATATTTTCATAATCTTCAAACATTTGTATTAAAGGTATTATTTTTTTTTCCTTTTTATACGTAATAAAATATGAATAAATAACATTTAAATGTTTGCATTTTTAAATAAATTATTCCCATTTTCTTTTTTTATGTTTTCATCTGGAATACGCACAAAGTTATTTTCACTTAAAAATTTTTCTTCATTAGTTCTTTCTGAAATGGCATTTAGTTCTATCATAATATATTTTACATTTTTAATTGTATTTATACTTCCTAGTAAACAATCATATTCCATACCTTCTACATCTATATGTAACATAGATACATTCATATTTTTACACAAATTATCAATAGTGTCTAATCTAATATTTCCATTTTCATTTTTCTTTATTTTCCAACCGCCAGGATGATATGATTTATCAATTGTACCATTTTCCTTTTTAGAATTTACACCATAATTGAGGGTTATTAAATTATCCAGATTATTCATTTTTGCCATTTTGTTTATAAAATTTATTTTTGTAATATCTGGATCAATACAAATTACTCTGATATTTTTATAATTATAATCATTCTTTAAAATTTTACATAAATACAATCCAGTATCACCTACATGCGCACCTATATCTAATATGTAAGAGTTGCTAGGCAATTCTTTTATTAATTCTTTCAATTTCATATTTGAATTTGGTTCATGTGTTTCAAATCTTTGTTTGAAATCTGATGTCCAATTATCTTCTATTAAATTTATTGTAGTATTATCTGCTTTTTTCATACATGTATTTACTACATTATTGAAATTCTCTCTTTGTATATTATAACTAACAACAATAATTAATACGACTATTATACAAATACATAGACTCCTATACATTTATAATAATTAATAGATATTTATTCTATAAAATTTGAATAACCACTAAAAATTACTAGTAGTTATAAAAAATTGAATTTTCCTATACATTTACCAGTTAGGTAGAATCTATTAAGTTAGAAGTTAATGAGTGAAAATCAAGAACATATCCGGGGTGTCGTCGAAAAACTATCGGAGAATGGATTTACACTTAGGGACTACCAACGCGAAGGACTGGAATGGATGGTAAGTAAAGAAAAACGTGTAGAAGGATCTGTGGGTCCATACGGTGGCATACTTGCAGACGAAATGGGGTTAGGAAAGACCATTCAGATGATTTCCTTGATTCTCGCAGGACGTGACAAAGGTGTGGGTCCTACACTTATTGTGGTTCCTACATCGTTAATGACCCAGTGGAAAAGCGAAATTAATAGGTTCACAGGTGGATCTATGCGTGTAGAAATCGCCCACAACTCGGACGACAACAAACTAAGGATTGAACTCATGAGGACACAGGTGTACATCACAAGTTATGGTACGGTTGCAAGAAATGTGGGTGTTTTTGCTGATGCGAGTATCACTTGGGGGCGAATTATTCTCGACGAAGCACACATGATAAGAAATTCACGCAACAAAACCACAGTTGCCTTGATGTCTATTAAGGCAAATAACAAGTGGTGTATCAGCGGAACCCCAATTCAAAACGGCGCCAAAGACATGATGACTCTACTGGAATTCATAGGATTTACGAGAAAAACTGTTAAGAAAAAAATGAAGGAAATAGTTGCCGAGAGAATGCTACTGAGAACCAAAAAGGGTTCCGGTATTATTCTTCCATCGATTAAGCGCAAAACAGTTGATGTGGAAATGAGTCACTCGGAGTATAGGGTGTATGACTTTGTCGAAGAAAACTTTGAATTTCAACTAGTGCGGCAACTAAAGAAACGCCAAGCTACAATTCTCAAAAAGATGGTGAGAGAGTTTTACAGCGGTGAGTACGAGGACGTTGAAGATGAAGAATGGCACGAGAGAAATATTGACAACTTTCGCCTAGAAAAAACAATAGAAATTGCCGAAAAGGTCGGGAATGGAATTGTCTTTGCCGACTTTAGGGACGAAATTGAATTTGTCAAAACTCATCTAGAGTCCAGAAACTTCAAGGTCGGAGTGATCCATGGAGGAATCTCAATCCAGGAACGAAAGATATTGGTGGACACCCAAGATGATTACGACTTTATTGTAATCCAGATATATGCTGGGGGAACTGGTCTCAACCTTCAACGGTTCAATAATGTGATTATCAACTCGCCTCACTGGAATCCTTTTATCGAGGAACAGGCGATTGCCAGAGTTCATCGTATAGGTCAGGAACGGGAAGTCAACATCTATCGCTTGGTAGAGAAAGCAACAATCGACGCTAACATAGTATCAGTTCAAGAGGTTAAGAAAAAGGTATGGGAAGATGTTTCGTGTGAAGAGTAAATTAGGTTAATGTTAGTTAGTGTATCAAAAAACCCAAAAAAGAAGAAAAAATAAAAAATAAAAAAATAAAACCTTTTTTATTTAGATTAATAACATTTATATCTCTTTCCATCCATAAATTCCTGGACGGAAACGTAACCATTTCGGTCAAATAAACTATCGCATGATTCATCTAATTCTGCGAATTGAAACTTGTGTGGATCTCTAGATGAGACATCTGATTCGTTGCTATTACTACTCTTAAATTCTTCTTTATCTTTTTTTACTGATTCATTTATAAAATATACGGCGCCTAAAAGAACTACACCCAAAATCAATACAGCGATTATTGCTAAGTATCTATTCATATATATATAGAAAATACAAAAAAATAATTAGAATGTAGTAATACTTTATTTATAAAAGAGTTGTTCTATAATTAATTAAATACTTTGTTTACTGTGTCATAAGTACCTAGAGACTTACCCCAAGGCGCATTAATATCATAATACAGTCCTGTTTTCAAATCAACGCTGTAACTAATCCCGTTTGTTTTGTTTTGGATTACTGTGAATTCAGTTTCATCATCATCATCACTATCACTTACGTAAGGTTTTCTTTCGTTTACGACAGTTTCTTCGTCCGATGTATCATCTCTCTGTTGAGGCACTTCCCTACTGTGTTTCTTTGGTTTCCGTGTACGCTTCTTTCTCTCCTTCTTTTCCTCATTATCCGATTCCGGATTCTTTTCCTTACGTGGACGTCCACGCTTCTTCTTTGGTTTTTCAACTTCGGTGCTTGAATCCGGGAAAAACTGCTTATGAAGTCGCATTTTTTCCATATACTCCTGTTTAAGAATTGCGTACTTTTCCTCATACACCTTCTTTTCATTATCAGAGAGTTCAGCAAAGTGCTTTGCAACTAACTTAGCCAAGTCACCAGCACGTGTTACATCAGGGAACATTTCCCTGAATTTTTCTCGGTTTTCAGACTTGTAGAGTAAGAATGAACTAGGAGGACGTTTCGGTTTTTCCATGTTATTTAGGAGATTTCCCAGGTTTTCCCTGGAAATTGTAAAGGTGTTGCCATCATCACCAGTAGGTGATGCGGCAGAAAGAATTCCATTTACAAGGTTGTCTGCGTACTGAGAGTTGTTAGGCATTTTTTTATTTTGTCTGACTTTTTTTCTAAGACATAAAGCTGAAATAAAATTCAATTTTTTACAACTATTTAAGTAAAAATAAATACAGTAATATAGTAAGTAATGGAGGACGCTATACTAGGACATTTCAAACAAATAATTGAGCTTAGTAATAATAATGATGTCACTTTGAGTTGCAGTCATATTTCTAGGGGTACTGGACTTAAACAGAGACAGGTATTTGCCTGTCTTAATAAATCTAGTAAATTTACTAGACTAGGAGGTAATAGTGTTGGATTTGGCGGTACAAATTATAGTTTTTATAGACTCAATAGTTGCTAGGCAACACCTTTTCATCACTCAAAATGACACCACTAAATATATCTATATCCGCTTCACAATTTTTAATATTATTACTTTTCTTTTTCTTTGATTCATCTTTTGTGTAATTATATTCTCTTTCTAATAGATCATTTAACATGCTGTTAAATTTATCATAAATTAACTCAGTTTCTCTATTACTTATATCAATTGAATAAATAAGCGAATTAGTTTGATCTATTATATTATCCTTTAAAAAATTTAAATTATCTAATTCTTGTACTAGAAAAAAATTTATTTTCTTGGATAATATACTTTCCTTTTTGCTACTGAACCTACGTAAATCAGCAGTTATGTCTTTTACTAAAGGTTTATTAAATTGCTTAAAATATTCAAGGTAATCCTCAACAGAATCACCACCTAATTTATTGGTTAAATCTTTACTATTTATTTCTGGTAAATTTGAGAATCTTGGCAATACTTCTTTTTCCTTTTTCATTTTTTTTCTTTTAAGTATTCCTGTGTCATCATAATCAGTTTTATTTTTATATTTATAGTTATAAAAGTAATAAAGTCCCGCTAATAAAAGTAAAAACACTATGTTATTTACATTACTTGTTACCGGTAAGGTTTTAACTTCTGGTTTGTATGATTCCTTCGTAAAATAAAGATACATCATAGATAAAACTACCATTATCAATAATATATTTGTAAGTGAATAGGAAGTATTATTAGGGTTTTCGTTGTTATGACTAGTAAAATTTTCTTTTTGAATTATCTCCATTAATAATTAAGTAGAAAAAATAAAAAAAAATATTACTTTACTTGATATTGAATTTTGATTTAAATGCATCTTTTGAAATTACTGGAATCTTTAATTCCGCGGCTTTTTCCGTTTTTTTATTTTGATAATTTGCCTCTTTAACTATAAGATAGTTTGTATCTTTAGAAAGAGCGGTCTGTACTTTACCATCATTTTGCTCTATATAATCCTGAATTGCTTTATCACGCACACCAGTAATTACTATTTTAAGTGGATTTTTCTTAACTACATTCAACCCCTTCTTCATAGTTTTCACCCGTATAATTCTCCTTGGTTTCAACATAGGATGATCTTTCAAAAATTTAATAAATTTAGGATATCCTTCTACAAACTGCTTTGCTGATATTGACGCAAATCCGGGTATATCCATAACCTGTTGTAATGTAAGTGGAGGTTTTGATAAAAGTGTTGGATATTTTGCAGTAATAAGGGCGAATTTTTTTGTAGAAATTCCATTTTCAAATACTAAAGATGCGGTCATAAGTACTTCTATACGTATTCCCTCCTTTGTTACATTATTTATAGCGTTTACAATCTTTTCTGAGGATTTCTCTTTAAATCCGGGTATAGATAATAAATCCTCCTTAGTGATGAGTAGTATTTTCTTTAATGTATCGTGACCATTTTCAATCAGTTTATTTATAATTCCACCACTTACAAAAGGTATTCCCAAGGTTTTTATTGAAGAAAGGAGTCTTTGTGAGTTGAAATTTGCTGACTCTTCTGGATTTTTCATATAAATATGTGTGTGTGTTTTATCCCAATAATAACTGAATGGTGGTTCAGCGCCTTTTTTAGATGGCGCTACTATCTCGGTGACGTATGGAATAACACCTCCTGATAATACTACTTTTATTACTGTACCTACATTAATTTTATTGTCAAAAATGTACTTTGCTGAGTGACCGTTTGCGTGTTTCACAACTGATCCCTGTAAGTTTACTGGTTTAAATTCTATAACTGGATTTAATTTGCCGTGTTTTGTTGTGTTGTAGTTTACATTTACTACCTGAGTCAGTGTACCATCAGGATTTGACTTAAAAGCAAATGAATGTTTTGGATTTCCACTAGAGGGAATAGCATTTATCCCATTTACGGTAACGATTATTCCATCCATCTCGTAGTCAGATTGTTTGCGGTGCTTATCTAATAACTTATTAAAAAAAAGTGGTTGTTTTGCTTGCTCTTGTGTTATAGCAGTTACACCTGGTATTTTAAATTTAAATGCATGAAGTGTTTTGAAGTAACTTTCAGGAGACTGATTAGGTTCAATTATATCAAAAATTAAATAATCAATAACTTTAGCGTTAGCGTGTGCCTTTTTATCCTTGGAATTCAATATTGAATTTACAAAATTTCTTGGGGATGAATACTTATCGCTAAACTTTTTAAAGTTTGTGTTACTAATAATCAACTCCCCCCTAACTGTAATTTCAGACACTTTTAAATGTTTAAACATCTGTAAAAGTACTTTATCAGAAGGAATGTAAATGTATTCTAAAAGATGGGTTATATCTCTACCGAATGTACCATTACCACGTGAAAAAAGTGATTTCTTTATTGTACCATCTTCATTTAGATAAAGTGTAAGCATACCTGAATTTCCATCTAATTTATCAGATACTATATAGTTTCCTGGGTGTTTTACTAACCATTTCTGTATTCCGTCAGCATTTTTAATCTTATCCATACTTCCCATATGGAATTTCAACTTAACCTTTTCCCCAGGATCGATAACTTCATCGCCGATTACTTGTAAAAATTTATTATTAGGGTCACGTTCTTCAAGGATTTCTATCATAGCGTCATAAATTTCATCTGATACAATTGGTTTTCCAGTATTTCTATAAGCGGTGTTTGCTTTTTTGAGAAATGCAACTAATTCTTTAATAGTAGAATTATGAGCGAATTCAATTGGGTTTTCCATTATTAATATTACTAATTATTTTATTTCTCATTTATATTTAAATGGGGACTAAAAAAAGCAAAAAAAAAATAAATGGTGGAAGTTATACTGATAAAATGCGTGTTTCTAGAAGTTGTACTAAATATTCAAGCAAACGCGTAAGAGGAAACTTGAGTAAGTGTAAATGCGAAAACACCGGTGATCAGTTTAGTTATGATAATAGATTTTTTGAATGTACTGAGAACGGTTTTTCTCTTTTAGATACTAGTGAAGTTAATGAAAGATACGCAGGTTTACTTGATAAAATACTTGAATTTGAAGAAACATATCAAGAATACGAAAGTCGTGAAAAATATATTAAAGCGGTTAATGACTATATTAATAAAGAATACCGGGTTCTTGGTCTTGATGTTGAAACTAAAAATTTTATTCGAGAATACATATTGGATGATTTTAAGTACCGTAGGAGATTTAAGGGGGAAGTAGGCGCTAAAAACACAGAGATACTTCTTAAAAATCTAGACAAAATAAAAAGGAAAATAATCAAAAGAAAAAAAAGTAAATCCACATTTACACTAGGTAACTTAAAAGAGGAATTAAAGGAAATTATAAAGGTTCTTGAAAACCATATTTCACAAGTAAATAGATTAATGAAAGACGATGAACTTAATAAGCAAATTAAAGGTGATCCATTTGATTTTAGTGGTACTAAAACAGATTTAGACAAAATATTAGGTCGTGTAAAATCAGGTGAAATAACTCTTTCAAAACAAGATTTAGCCGAAAAAATAAATGACGCTTTCAAGGGAGTAATTAAAGAAATACTTGACATTTTAGAAAAATTCACCGAGAGTAATGCAATTAAAAAATCAGTAAAACTTAGATTGGTTAAAGATTTTGGTGATAATAGTGAAAGTCAAAAAACATTTTACTTTAAATATAATAGTTCACGTGAATCACTTATGAAATTTTCTGTAAGATTCATCCAAACTGTGTTGGATTCAGAAGGACCAGATAGTTATAAAAAATTTATAAACAAAAGTAAACTAATTGAATTTATTAGTATGTTAGTCAAGTATGATTCAAACTTTAAAGAAGGATCCGAAAAAGGTGTTGAAAAGTACTTTGAAGGGTACTCGCTTTCTGATATTGTTAGCAAAATTCAATCCTATACTACTTTGAAAAACTTTATTACACGTGAAAGATCAGTAATTCAAACAAGAGCTGGATTAAAATACAGCGAGGAAAGTCTAAATAAACTAAATAGTGATAATAACGAAAGTGAAATGTTAATGATGAAAATAAAAAATATAGTAAGAGAAATTAGTAAAGACGACGCTGAAAAATTGACTGACATGATAAATAGAGAAGGTGGTTCATCGTCTGTAGTAAAAAAATATAAAATAAGCAATAATACTGACAGCGTCAAAATGTTTTTAACAAACTTTTTCTCGATGATTCATGAAAATTCTGATAGACTCGGTAGAAGATTAAATTCACTTAGACTTGTAAATATTTAAAATTGATTTTATTTTTATTTAACAAATATAGAATACAACCAATTATTCTACAAATGAGCGACTTTGGATTTATGAGTTCTGGATTGATGGGCGACTCTGATTCCTACGAAGATGATATGCGACTTAACATTTCAGCTATGCTGTCACTTTTCATAGGAAAAGCATTCGAAGATTCTATGAAATATATTCAACTTAGTAAAAGAAATGCTATAACTAAATATGACCTTGAAATGGCACTCAAATTTCAAGCAATTAAGTTTTTCAATAACCCAAACATAGAAAACGAACTTGCTGAAGTTAAACAGGAACTCTTAGAAGAAATAGAAGGGCAGTATTATAGTGAAAACGAAGATAGTGATGGTGTGTGGGAAGATGTCAGCGAGGAAGGGGGCGAGGAAGTGGGCGAGGAAGCGGGCGAGGAAGGTTCAATTGAATGTGGGGGTGAGAAAGAGGTAAGTGAAATAGTGACTCTAGAAGGTGGATTGGATGATTTACTAGAGCAATTTACGGCAAATGATGAAGACTGCGACGAATTCAAAAGAGTAAACTTAAGAGATATTGATGTAGAAGATCGTAACTTTATAAATGATATCCATAAATGCTGTGACTCCTGGGATACTTGGACGCCAGAAAATGACCTACAGAAAACTATTTTTAATGCTATTGAAGCTATGACCGCTCGGTTCTAAATAAATCCTTAGTAACCCTAATAGTGGCTATAAAACCATCTGTACCTTTGTAAAATCTAGGCATTTTTAAAACAGCATTTAATTCATTCGCTATTAAATTCAAATTTTTTATTGACTGGTTTAATTCATTTTTATTTATACCTTTTGCTAAACCGGAATCCTCTATTCCTATTATGTAAATAGCCTTACCGGTCCCTTCATATAGACGAAAAAGCATCTGGGTTGCTTTCTTTACAATATTTTTTCTTTCATCTTTTAATATTTTTAATTTGTATTCCTTATTTCCAAATGGATCCTCTGGGGATTGTCTAGGAAAATCTGGATACATAAACTACTTTAATTAACACCTACTTTTTTTTTAAATAGATTCATTTTAATTATTAGTTAATAATCGATTCCTTTACTTAATTTGTCTAATACAAATGAAATTACAATCGGATGGGTGGGAAATGTATTACACTTATTTTCTTCATAAAATCTGAGGATTGGTTCGTATAACAAATTAAATTTTTTGTCATATTTTAGTCTATCATTAAGTATAGTTTCAATATTGTCTGAGTAATCTATCTTTGGAATTAGTGATTTAATCTCCTTATCCCTATCAAAAAACACTTTGTTTACGTCATATGGGTCAGGTAAATCTACTTCCATCGCCAAATCTTTTGCCAGATAATACAATGTAGTTTTTATATAATTTTTAGAAAATCTATCATAAATATTACGAGTAATATCTAGATTTCTTTGAATAATTCTGTCGCATTCACCTTGAATTTTCGTAAATGGGAAAATTTTCTTAATTTTTACTAAATCAACTAAGTCTAAATGGATAAATATATATTGCAGAATCTCTTTGGGTACATCTAATAACAACGAATTTGACATTATTTACTTTTTTTTCTCCTTTTTATTTAATACATAATTATGTTTTTAGGTACAGTTTTAAATGTGATTCATCTTATTTTGCTTTTTTCACCGATAATGTTATTTTTTATACCTAGATTTATTATTAGAAAGTACGGTTTCCTATTTAAATTTTACTTTCTTGTAATGATTTTGATTCCAATACACTGGGTATTTTTAGATGACCAGTGTCTGTTTACGCTTCTGACTATAGACAGCGGTTCATTAAGAAATGCCGAAACCACGTCACAGTTTTCAGAAGTTTACTTAAAATGGCTATATAAACCAATTATGGAATCTATTGGTTGGAAATGGAATTCAAAAGGTTTAAGTAAAATGGTAAATTTACACTGGGCGTTCAACTTTTTCCTGTTATGGTACTTTAACTTTTACTTTGCACCGAAAGAACTATATTGTTAACTTTAATGTTAATTAATCATTTTGTTTTATTTTATCTATTTATATTAATGGAGTTGTCATTAGGTGATATAAAAAAATTTAATGAAAATTATAATAAACATCCTGAATTTAGAGTTTCTGCCAACGCCCTAACAGGTAACAATTTTAAAAGTATTGTTTTAAATAATAAATTTGTAAATAATCATAACGATATTTTTAAGAAAATTATTGAAATAGATGTTAAATCTACTAATCAGGAAGGAAGTGGTAGATGCTGGATTTTTGCATATCTTAATATGATTAGATTGGGAATGATAAAAGAATATGGTTTAGATAAAGACTTTGAATTAAGTCAAACTCACATATTTTTCTATGATAAATTAGAAAAATCAAACTATTTTTTACACTGCATTCTAGATAATATAGATAAGGAGCACGATGACAGAAAAATAATTAGATTTCTTAATGAACCAGTTAACGATGGTGGTACTACAAATATGGCGCATAATTTAGTAAAAAAATACGGTCTTTTACCAAAAAGCAATATGAAGGAAACTTATCAAAGTTCATCTACTGGAACTTTAAATGTTCTTCTTAATCAAAGACTAAGACATGCGGCTAGAGATTTATTTAAAAATAAAAAAAACAGAACCGATAAGTTTATCAAGAACGTACTTATGGATGTTTACACTATGCTAGTTATATTTTTAGGAGAACCTCCTAAAAAATTTGACTGGGAGTATTATTCCAATTTAGACGAAAAAGGAAAGAAAAATAAAGATAAAAAGGGCGGTTCTACTAATGATGAAATTGATGTTTCTGTAAAAAATTCAGTAAATTTATCAAAACTTTCTAAAAAGAAAAAGAGAAGCAAAGTAAGACAACCTAAAAGTAAAAGTGACAAGTTTAATAAATATAAAATCGTTAAAGACTTAACACCAATTGATTTTTATAATAATTATAGTGGTTTTAATGCTGACGATATGATTACCCTTATACATTACCCAGGTAAACCGTTAAACAAACTGTATAATGTAGAATATTCTAATAATATGGTTGGCGGTCTAGACAATAATTATATAACTGTTACAAATGATTTAATGAAATTACTATGTAAATTGTCTATTGATGAAGATAAAGCTGTATGGTTTGGAAGTGATGTAGGTAAATATATGAGTAAAAATTTGGGTATATTAGATCGCAAAGCGTTTAACTATAAAGACACAATAGGATTTGACTATAATATGTCAGTTGAAGATATGCTTAAATATCAAGTGTCGTCTGTTTCCCACGCTATGATTTTAAAAGGTTACACTATGAAAAGTATGGACGTTAAAGGTGACAATATTCAGCTTGATATAAAAAAATGGTTAGTAGAAAACTCATGGGGGGATATGACTGGTAAACATGGTAATTTTACTATGAGTGATGAGTGGTTTTCTGAATTTGTGTACGAAATTATGATAGACAAGAAGTATTTAAGTAATAAAATACTAAAAGTATTAAAAACAAAACCAATCTTATTACCTATGTGGGATCCATTCGGAAACTTATTACATTAATTTTAATTTTAATTTTTATTTACTAAATTGTGAACAATTACAGTTACTAATGTAATGATAAGTGCGTAGTAGAGATATAAGTATGGTGAACCTTTATTAAGTTTAATCATTCTTCCTATATAATATTTAATTGTATCATTCCAAGCTAATGCAACAATAACCGCTAAAGTAAGTAATGCCATTCTTGTCATTTCACTTTCTGTACGGTTGTTATCTGCTTGGACCATATTGACATTAGGGTTTGTGTTTACATTATTGTTGGTGTTATTGACATTAACACCATTATTGTTCTGTTGCTGTGCTTCCATTTCAACTTCGGCATTTAATTGCTGAATATTGTTTTTGGCGATTGCTTTTAAAATTTCTGACGCAGCAGCGTTATTTGACTGGAGATTAGTGTTAGGTAGTTGTTGAACTGCGTTTCCTACATTATTTAAGACAGCGTTTGAGTTGTTTCCGTTAGCATTCATGTTTCCATTCATACCTGGATTCATAGAATTCATATTATTCATAGAATTCATATTATTCATAGAATTCATAGAATTGTCACTATTAAATGGTGATCCTGAGTTACATCCGCAATTATCCATTATAGAATATAGTTAGAAATTATTTTATTACGTGAGGTATTTATTGTAAAAATCCTTAGGTGTTATTTTTGGTTCAACATCTTTTATATACATCGAATAGATGGTTGAAAGAACCATCTTTTTATGATTTATAATTAATTTGTCTATATCATCTAGTGTTGATTTTGCAACCTTACAGTCAACGTTCATTTTTGAAATTCAAACAAAAATATTTAAAATTTCAATTTTATAAAGTAAATACTGCCTCAATTAATTGTATTTTAAACTTTTCTTCATCAGTAAGTTTTCTAAATATATACTTGGGTAGAACATAAACTATTTTACTACCTTTTAATTTTACTGAGTAAAATCCCTTTTTGTTTTGACCGACTACCTTTCCTATAACAAGTTTAATATTCCAAAACTCATTTGTTTTAAAATACGCAACTGTATCACCCTTGAAAAGATCTGAATATTGAATCAACTGAAAATCTTTAAGTATTTCAAATGCTTCCATTTTATTATCGGGATTCCTTGGATAGTTGATAAATTCATCAAAAATATCATTTACTACCTCATCAGTAAGTGTCTTTATTTGCGTCAAGGTTCTTATTTCTTTTTTATTCTCACTTATACTTTTAATAATATTTTGTATTTTCTCGGTTTCAGCACTCATTAATTATATAAGATATTAATAATTAAATAAATGGACGAAGTTTTGAAAGTACTCTTGGACATCCTAGGAATAAAAGTAAATAATGAAAAAGAGATATTAAATATAGAAATAAAACAGGATAAGTTGAAAAACATAGACATGGTTATGATTTACGCTACTATGAAAAACTTTATTAAAGAGAAAAAATATAAATCTGATTACTTGAACTGCCTTCACGATAATTCTTTGAAAAAGCAGAAATTTCCAGCGGTGAATATGCTAAGACAAATTATGAGATGTAATGGTTATCACCTATATCCATTCGTTGTTTGTGATGGATATACCGGAAAAGAAAGAAAAAAAGTAAGAATTAGATATTACAGGGTAAGAAAAATACAAGAACCGGAATAAATATTAATCGTTTATCATAAAAAACTCATCAAAATACTCGCTAGGATCCATATTTGGATCTTCATCATCATTTAGTATCTTCATTTTACCAGCCTTATACAATTGGTAAATCGCTATTTTTTCTTCATGTTCCATTTTGCTTTCTTCATCATCCCTAACAAAAAATATGCGATTCTTTTTACGAACATTAGAGAAAAATTTATTATATCTTGTTAGAAGAAAGTACTGTTCCCCATTTTTTTCGTAATGTTTAACTACTTTACCGCCAAATTTAAGTTCACCTGTCTCTTTACTAAGATATCTGATATAACAATTTGATGGAATTAAATCGACATGATGATCTTCAATACGTGTATATTTACTAAGTGCTGTTTTTATATCTTCGGCATCTTCATCATTATTTATATTGTAAACTCTAGCTTTATTTTTGATACTAGTACCACCACCAGCCATCACTTTTTTTTCTTTTTCCATCAATTCATCATTTTTTAAACCAGTTATTGCCGTTTTAACGTTTATATTCTTAAACATCTATATAATTACAAGATATTATAAGACACTAATTAACGAATCATATATTTCTGTCGCTCTTCCTTTGGTTTTGATAAAATAATTCTTGGTGAATAATAATTTGGTTTAAGGAATTTTTCTATCAATTCCTCTTTATCTACTTCTATTTCATCTGCTATTTCAGTTAAAAGTTCTATATTTTGATTTTTGATTAACCTAGTAAGTAACTTTAGCGATGTTTCAGTATTCTCGTCCATTTTATATAGTTTTTTTATTTGTAAATATTACTGTTATGAGTGCTAATGAAGATATAACTGATGACGAATTTCAATTTTATAAACAAGAATTACAGAAATTTGTAAAAGAATACTTACAACTAGGAGATGAACTAGACGCTCTTAAAAAGGCGGCTAAGGAAAGAAACGAAAGCAAGAAACAAGTCACCGAAAAAATTATTGAATTAATGCAGAAAATTGACATTAATCATTTAAATATAAAAGAAGGTAGACTTGGCACAAAGACTACAAAAGTTACTAAGGGTGTCACCAATAAGCATCTACATGAGACACTCGGAAAGATTTTTAAAGGGGATGATGTTGCTGTTACTCAAGCATTAAATACTATTCTTAATACTAGAGAACAAACTGAACGTATTGAACTTAAACACTATAAGAGGAAATTATAGATTCTCAATCATTTACAGTTGCTGTTTTATTTGTTGATAATTCTCATGAAATAGATTAAATAACGCTTTTAATTCTTCTGCTGTGCGTTCTGAAAAAAGATCTTCTAGTTTATCATCTCTTTCCATTCTCGTTCCGGTGGGTGTGTTTGTTAACCTCTGGAAAAATTCATCTGATACATCCTTTCCTTGTAATTCATCAAAACTTTCTTGTAGTTCATTTATTTTTTGTTTTTTTGAATCTTCATTAAAATTATTTAAAAAATTTTCTTTGTTCGCAATAGAATAAAAGTAATTTGTAGGTTGGAGACCTAACGGATCCTTATTAGCGGTTGTATTAGATGCACCTGGATCCGGTGATGCATTTGATCCATTTCCTGACGCATTTGATGCATTTCCTGATGCATTTGATGCATTTCCTGACGCATTTGATGCATTTCCTGATGCATTTGATGCATTT
>MDSZ01022587.1_pt1 | contig 27771 bp, 23 predicted proteins | sample 811201 | NCBI WGS metagenome assembly MDSZ01 (sample SAMN05326647, study PRJNA326480) | marine metagenome | isolation source: seawater | place: Indian Ocean: North | collected 2010 | reverse complement strand
TTTCAGCATGGCCGCAACAAATATGCCCACATTAAATCAATGACAAGTAGGTTTCAAATTGATAAATTTTAATATGGAATTCAATCAAGAAATAAGAAAAGCAACTGATCCAATATATCAAAAAATATCAAAGGTTATGCCTGAGATAGAATGGTCGGTGCATGCTCCATATATTTACAAAATTAATCAACTTAAAAAAGAGAAAAATGCAGTCATTCTTGCGCACAATTATCAAACACCAGAGATATACCATGGTATTGCAGATTTTTCAGCAGACTCTTTAGCTCTTGCAGTAGAGGCTTCAAAAACTTCTGCAGATATTATTGTGATGGCAGGAGTGCATTTCATGGCTGAAACTGCAAAACTGATGAGTCCAAATAAAAAAGTTTTATTACCTGATATGAAAGCTGGATGCTCTCTATCATCATCTATTACTGGAAAGGATGTAAGACTATTAAAAGAAAAATATCCAGGAGTGCCTGTTGTATCGTATGTAAATACATCTGCTGATGTAAAAGCTGAGACAGATGTGTGTTGTACATCAGCTAATGCTGTTAAGATTGTAAAGTCTCTAGGAGTAAAAAAAGTGATTTTTCTTCCTGATGATTATCTAGCTAAATATGTTGCATCGCAAACAGATGTTGAAATAATTTCATGGAAAGGGATTTGTATTGTTCATGACCAATTTAATGAAAATGAAATTAAAAATATTAGAAAAAATAATCCAGGAATCAAAATAATTGCTCACCCTGAATGTCCACCAGAGGTTATAAAAGCAAGTGACTTTGCTGGTTCAACATCCGGTATGATTAATTATGTAAAAGATAATCAGCCAAAAAAAGTAATGATGGTAACTGAATGTTCAATGAGTGATAATATTCAAGTTGAAAACCCAAATGTAGAGTTTATTAGACCATGTAATATGTGTCCTCATATGAAAAAAATTACTCTACCAAAAATATTAGAATGTCTAGAAAATGAAACTGGTGAAATAACCATGAGTCAAGAAACTATTGATAAGGCTAGATTGTCAGTAGAAAAAATGGTTGCTATTGGTAGATAACACTTTGTGTCCAAAATTAAATTAAGTGAAACTTTTATTAAAAATCAAGTAAAACTTGCCTTAGTTGAAGATTTGTATCCAAACGGAGATGTTACTGCAAGTTTACTAGATAATAAAAAAAAAATTAAAGTCAAAATAATATCTAATCAAAAAGCAATTGTTGCTGGATTGTTATTTGTAAAAAATACTTTCTTACAAGTTGATAAAAATACTAAATTAATAATAAAAAAAAAAGATGGTTCAAATGTTAAAAAAAATTCAACCATTGCAGTTATAAAAGGTAAAGCTGCCTCAATTATGATTGCTGAAAGAGTTGCTTTAAATTTTTTATCTCATATTTCTGGTATAGCTACCCAAACAAACAGGTTTGTAAAACTTGTTGGGAAGAAATGTAAAATTTGCTGTACAAGAAAAACTATTCCCAGTTTAAGAGTAATACAAAAATATGCAGTTAAATTAGGAGGGGGTGCTAACCATAGATTTAATTTAAGTGATGAATTTTTAATTAAAGATAATCATATAGCTAGCTCAAGTATTGAAAAATTAGTTACCTCAGCTATTAAAAATAAAAAAGGTAAAAAAATAACTGTTGAGGTAGATAATTTAAAACAACTTAAAAAAATTTTAGGATTAAAATTTAATCGTGTATTATTTGATAATATGAATTTAAGAAATTTAAGGTCAGGAGTAAAATTAGCAAAAAAATATTATGAAACGGAAGCTTCAGGAAATATCAATCTAAAGACGGTAAAAAATGTTGCTTCAACTGGTGTGGATAGAATTTCAGTCGGAAGTATAACACATAGTGTTCAAGCTATAGACTTTAAATTAGAGTTTTAATCTAAAAATTTTGATAAATCTGGCTTGAAATAATTTGGACCTTTCATCACTTTTCCAGAATCGTTATAAATTGGCTTACCATTGACATCTAATTTGCTCATATTTGAATTTTGAACTTCTTCAAAACATTTATCTAAATTTATTCCAAACGCATGTCCAGCACCATATGTGACATATAAAATATCTGTTAACGCATCGGCTACCTCTAATAAGTCTTTATTTTTCATTGCAGTAGTCAATTCCTCAAGTTCCTCTTTTATAAGATCTATTCTTAATTTATTGATTTTATCTGTACTAAACGAGGGTTTTTTTTTTACTTCTTGGCCAAAAGTTTTCATAAAAATTCCTACCTTACTAAAATTTGACATATTTCTCCTGTAAGTTTTTTAATTTAATGTATATATATAATAATTTATTAATTACTTATTAATCAATGAAATTCAGAAAAGAATTCGACAGTATTGGTTCAGTAAAAGTCCCAAATGATAAATATTGGGGGGCCTCTACGCAAAGATCAAAAAAGTATTTTGACATTGGTGAGTTTTTAGTGAGACCAATTTTGATTAAATCTATTGCAATTATTAAAAAAGCAGCTGCAATAGTTCATAAAAAAGAAAAGCAAATTTCACCAAAAATATGTAATGCAATTATTAAAGCTTCTAACGATGTTATTTCTGGCAAACTTTATGATCATTTTCCTCTTAAAGTATGGCAAACTGGCTCAGGAACTCAAACTAATATGAATGTAAACGAAGTTATAGCTAATAGAGCTATCGAAATTTTAGGGGGAAAAAAAGGAACCAAAAAACCAGTTCATCCCAATGATCATGTGAATAAATCTCAATCTACTAATGATGTGTTTCCTACAGCAATGCACATAGCCATTGCTATTGAAACAAAAAAAAAATTATTACCCTCACTAGAATTATTAAACAGTGAATTAAAAAAAAAAGTTGGTAAATTCAAAAATATAATAAAAGTTGGTAGAACACATCTCCAGGATGCAACACCTTTGTCCCTAGGCCAAGAATTTTCAGGATATCAATCCCAATTAGAAGACTGTATTTCAAGGATTAAAAATGCAGTAAAAGAAATTTATTCTTTAGCTCAAGGTGGAACGGCTGTGGGTACCGGAATAAATAGTAAAAAAGGTTTTGATAAAAAAATAATTAATGAAATAAAAAAAATTACCAAAATTCCCTTTAAACCAACAAAAAACAAATTTGCTTCATTGGCAGCTCATGATGAAATTGTAAACTTTTCAGGCACTTTAAATACTACTGCAGTATGTCTAATGAAAATTGCTAATGATATAAGATTTTTAGGATCTGGTCCAAGAGCTGGATATGGTGAAATAATTTTACCTGCAAATGAGCCTGGTTCATCAATAATGCCAGGAAAAATTAACCCAACACAGTCTGAGGCAGTTACAATGGTTTGTGTAAAAGTGATCGGTAATCACAATGGAATTACTATGGCAGGTTCACATGGACACTTTGAGTTAAATGTTTTTAAACCACTAATTGCTCATAATATTTTACAATCTATTGATTTAATTTCAGACAGTACGAAGAATTTTTCTTTGTACTGTATTAAAGGAATTAAAGCAGACAAAACAAAGATAAAAAATTATTTAGATAATTCTCTAATGTTGGTAACAGCACTTGCACCTAAAATTGGGTATGATAATGCAGCTAAAATTGCAAAGAAAGCTTTAAAAAATAATACCACTCTAAAAGAAGAAGCACTCAGAACTGGTTTAATTAGTGAAAAAGATTATGAAAAAATAGTAGATCCTAAAAAAATGATTTACCCAGCATAAGCTTCAAAAAAATTATTTACAAAATTTTTAAAAGTTACCTTATTTAAAATTTTTCTATCATTTAAATTAAACCTGTTTATATAATTTTCAAGTTTAGTATTAGATTTATTATCTAATTTTACATTATCAAAACTTATTTTTTTTTGATCAAAATTATACACAAAATCAAGTTCAATATTTTTTATATCTTTTCTAATATTTCTTTTTATTTGAAATGTTTTATAAAAATTTTGAATATCATAAAATTTTAAATTAATTTTTCCACTCAAGTATATTTGGCCATTTTCAAAATCGAGTAAACTCTCGACTAAAGTTAGTTCGAGATCATCCTTCCAGTTGATAGTCGAGTCTGAAAAACTAATATCACCCTCCTCAATTCCAAATTTAAGATTTAAATTTTTAAGTTCATTAATGTTTGTTATATCTTTTACTTTTAATAAGACATCAATATTTAAATTTTTATTGTTCAATATTTCTGTTTTTATTAAATCCACAATAATCGAATTGTTATCAAATAAGTTCTTAACACTTATTCCTTCATAAAAAATATTTGAATTAAAATAAAAAGGTTTAAAAAATATCTGGCCATTATAAGAATTTTTATTTTCACTAGATTTGAAATTTAAAGAATTTTTTTTAATTTCATAATTAAATGAAGTATTTTTGCTAACAAATAAAACATTAACTATTCCTTTAATATTTTCACCCTTATAATTACTTTCATTATCAATATTTAGTCTTATTTTTTTTGAATTAAATTCAGAAATTATCTTTTTATTAAATTTATCATTTTTTATTTTTAATTTAAAAGGAATATTAAATATTTCATTTTTTGACATAAAAATATTTTGTAGATTTTTTAAGTCATAATAAAACTCACCATTTATGATTTTATTTATTAATAAAACTTCATCCTCTTTATTTTTAAGAAAAATATTACTATTTTTAATGACAATTTTATTTTTACTTGGTTGAATATTCAGTAATCTTAAAAAAAAATTTAAATCATCTTTAGTTACATTAAAATCTGTAGTGTCTATTATTAAATCTCTTACCTCAAAACTTTTAAAAAAAAATAACTTATCTATTGATATAAAAATTTTGAAATTTTTTGGTTTACCTATTATTTTATTATCTAAATAAATGGATGAGTTTTTTAATACAAAATGTGGTCTTGGCAATAAAGCGTAATTTATTTTTTCATCAAATTTAAGATTTATATTGTATTTATCAAATATCTGATTCTTTATTTCAGTTCTTAAATTATCTTTATTGTACAAGGTAGGCACTAAAAGATAACTTAAGCAAAGCAAGACAAATAGTCCTAGTCCCAAAAAAACTTTATTATGTGTGCTTAATTTGGTTTTTCGAAAGTTTGTAATAAAACGTCCTAAACTATTAAAATAGCTTTCTATTGAGTCATTTATTGATAAAAATTGTTTTTTAAGTTTTTTTGCTAAAGAAAATTTTTTTTGCATAAAAATTGGCTCAACTTATAATAAAATTTTAAAAATGGAAAATGCAGAATACCTCAAATATCTAAATAAAGATCAAAAAGATGCTGTATTACATTTAGAGGGCCCCTTACTAATTGTAGCAGGTGCTGGATCTGGTAAAACCAAGGTTCTTACTACCAGAATAGCTAATATTATATATCGGAAAAAAGCCTATCCCAATCAGATACTTGCAGTGACATTTACAAATAAGGCAGCTAAAGAAATGCAAAATAGAGTGAGCCAAATTCTAGGTTCATCAGCTACCAGTCTTTCTTGGCTAGGGACTTTTCACTCAATATGTGCAAAATTATTAAGAAAACATGCTTCGGCTGTAAATTTAAATTCAAATTTCACAATTATTGATACAGATGACCAAATAAGATTAATCAAAAATATTTGTAAATCTGAAAATATCGACGTTAAACAGCTTTCTCCTCGATACATTCTCACTATAATAGACAAATGGAAAAATAAAGGATGTTATCCGGACGAAGTGATTATAAATCAAAAAGATGTTTATGAAAAAACAATTTTGCCTTTATATAAAATCTATCAGCAAAAACTAATTGACCTCAATTCTTGTGACTTTGGAGATTTAATTTTGCACGTAGTAAAAATATTGGAAAAAAATTCTGATATAAGAGAAATCTACTCTAAAAATTTTAAATACATTCTAGTTGATGAATATCAAGATACTAATTTTATTCAAAGCAAATGGTTAAATTTATTATCTGAAAAAAATAATAATATTTGTTGTGTTGGAGATGATGATCAATCAATTTATAGCTGGCGTGGAGCAGAAATTAAAAATTTTCTAGAATTTGATAAAATATATAAAAAAACAAAAGTTATTAGATTAGAGCAAAACTATAGATCCACTCAAAACATTCTATCTGTTGCCTCTGAATTAATTGCTAATAACCAAAATAGAGTTGGTAAAAATCTTAAAACAAATATGGAGGAAGGCGATTTAATCAAATTAAATTGTTTTAAAAATGGTAAAGATGAAGCTATTGGAATATCTGATGAAATAGAAAAAATTAAAGATAAGTTTAAACTTAATGATATAGCTATCCTTGTAAGAGCTATATTTCAAACAAGAGAATTTGAGGAGAGATTTTTAAAGATTGGAATGCCCTATAGAATTTTAGGAGGTATAAAATTTTATGAAAGAGCAGAGATTAAAGATTGTGTTGCTTATTTACGTCTAGTTTTTCAAGAAAAAGATGATTTGGCTTTTGAAAGAATAATTAATAATCCAAAAAGAGCTATTGGAGATAGTACTTTAAAATTAATTCATGAGTTTTCAAAAAGTAACAGTTATTGTTTAGAGGCATCGTCCAGAAAAATGATTGAAAAAAATTTAATCAAACCAAAAGCAAAAATAGGATTAGGTTTTTTTCTTGAAATGATGTCTAAATGGAGAAATGATAATAATATAAAAAAAGTTAATCACGTTAAACTTCTCCAAATTATCTTAGATGAGTCAGGCTATTCAGCAATGCTTAAAAATAAAAAAGATCTTGAGAATGAAAATAGGCTAGAAAATATTAAAGAACTTTTAAGTGCTATGAAAGAATTTGATAATTTAGAAAGTTTTTTAGAGCATGTGTCATTGGCAACATCTATTGATCAGGATTGGGACGGAGAAAAAGTAAATATGATGACTATGCATGCTGCTAAGGGATTAGAGTTCGAGACAGTTTTTTTACCAGGTTGGGAAGAAGGACTTTTCCCACATCAAAAATCTATTGAGGAAAAAGGACAGAGTGGTCTTGAGGAAGAAAGAAGACTTGCATATGTAGGGCTAACTAGGGCAAAAAAAAAGGCTGTGATTTCTTTTTCAATGAACAGATTTTATCAAGGTGATTGGATAGACAGTATGGCTTCAAGATTTATTGATGAATTACCTGAAAAATTTTTAGAGAAAAACTCTTTTTTTGAGGATAATAAAAATGATATTGATGAATTTGAGTTCAATCAAGATTTTGATGAAAATGATAATATAAGAAGTCCTGGTTGGATTAGATATCAAAAAAGAATTAAATGATTGTTAAAAGAATTGAAAAATTAAGAAAAAAACTCTCCGAACTTAATATAGACGGTTATGTTATTCCAAAAAATGACGAATTTTTTTCAGAATATTCAGAGAAAGACAGATTAAAGATAATTTCAAATTTCAGTGGTTCTGCAGGATATGCTATCATTTTTAAAAAAAGAAATTACCTATTTGTAGATGGGCGATACACATTACAAGCAAAAATAGAATCAGGAAAACAATTTGATATAGTCAAAAGTGAAAAAATTATTAATTGCAATATATTTAAAAATCTCTCTCTTGGTATTGATCCAAAATTATTTACTTCAAGCCAAGTCAAAAAGTTTTTTAAAAAGTTTAATAAAATAAAAAAAATTCCTTTTAATCTAATTGATGAAGTTTATAAATATTCTTCAAAAAAAACGAAACCCTTTTTTTCTTTAAGTGATCAAGTTGTCGGGGAAAATTATAAAAAAAAAATTCAAAAAATTTCAAGTTATTTAAAAAAAAATAAATTAGATTATCTATTTGTTAGTGCTCCTGAAAATGTTGCGTGGCTATTAAATATAAGAGGTTACGACAATCCACACAGTCCTATACCTAATTGTCGTTTGATTGTAGATCATAAAAAAAACGTTTATTTGATTTCAACTATCAAAAAAGCAAGTAAATTGATTAAAGAAAAGAAGATTAAAAAAAAACAAGTAATAAATCCAGAGAAACTTCCGCACTTTATTCAAGATTTACAAAAAGGTAAAATTTTAATCGATGAAAAAAGTTGTTCAATATATAATGAGGAAATATTTAAAAATAAATTTTTTGTTATTAAAAAAGAAGATCCAATATATTTACTTAAATCAATTAAAAATAATAAAGAAATAAATCACATGAAAAACTGTCATATTCAAGACGGTATAGCTTTAACAAAATTTTTATATTGGATTAAAAATATAAATAAAAAGAAAATCACTGAATTAGATGCTCAAAAAAAATTAGAATTATTTAGAAAAAAAAATAAAGATTATTTATTTCCGAGTTTTAATACTATCGCAGGAACTGGTAAAAATGGTGCTATTATACATTATAGAGCAAATAAAAATCACGCACTCAAGATAGATAAAAAAGATATTTTTTTATGTGACTCAGGAGGACAATATAAATATGGAACCACCGATGTTACGAGAACAATATGCTTTAAAAAACCTAATAACAATATTAAAGATATTTTTACAAAAGTTTTAAAAGGTCATATTGCTGTTGTTAATGCTGATCTAAAAAAATATTTTTGTGGTAGATTAATTGACAAACTTGCGAGGAAAAATTTAAATCAAATAGGTCTTAATTACGAACATGGAACAGGACACGGTGTAGGTTTTTTTTTAAATGTACACGAGGGTCCGCAGGCAATATCAAAATATAATAATATTAGAATAAAAGAAGGTATGATTTTAAGTAATGAACCTGGGTTCTATGAACAAGGAAAATTTGGAATAAGAATAGAAAATTTAATTTATGCAAGAAAAATTAATAATAATTTATTTTTTGAAAACTTAACGTTAGCGCCGATAGAAAAAGAGCTAATAAATCAAAAACTTTTAAATACTAAGGAAAAGAGCTATCTATTCAAATATCACCTTGATATTTATTCTAAAATTTCAAAATTTTTAAACAAAAATGAAAAAAAATGGCTAGCTAGTTTTATCTAACATTTTTAACCAATCACTTTGCTTTAAAATTTTTACTTTTAATTCCTTAGCAATTTGAACCTTTTTTTTTGTTGGTTTATCCCCGATTACTAAATAATCTAATTTTTTCGATACATTACTTATTATCGAACCAGAATTTTTTTCAATTAATGATTTGGCTTCAGCGCGACTCATGCCTTCTAGCTTACCAGTAAATAAAAATGTTTTATCTTTTAAAATTCCATTTTTTTTTAACTCAAAACTGTTTTGAATCGAGAGTATACCCAAAAGATCATTCAAAACTTTTAAATTAGTTTTATTTGAGAAGAAATTTTTAATTGAGTTTATTTGAGTTTCGCCTATGCCATCAATATTTAATAATTCCTCTATTTTATCATTATTTGATAAAGCTAAAAAATTTTTTGGAGATTTAAGATTTCTAGATATTAATTTGGCATTCTCTAAGCCGATGTGCCTTATACCGAGAGAGAAAATAAATCTTTCAAAAGAAATTTTTTTTCTAAGATTTATAGAATACTTCAAATTAGAAACGGATTGTAATCCCCACCCATCTAAATTCTTTATTTTATCAAAGTTTAAATTAAAAATATCCTGAGGTAATTTAATAAGTTTTAAATCCCAGAAATTTTGGACAATTTTTTTTCCAAAACCATCTATATTGAATGCCTCTTTAGATACAAAATGTTTAATTTTTTCAATTGCAATTTTTTCACACTCAAAACCTTCGCTAGAACACCTTCTTACAGCATCTTGTTTTTTTGTTATAGTATTAAAATCTTTGACAGTTTTTGATCCACATGATGGGCATGATAACGGAAAAGAAAATTTTTTGGAATCACTCTTTCTTTTACTTAAATCGACAGAAATTATGTGTGGTATGACATCCCCAGCTCTCTCAACTTCTACAGTGTCTCCAATTCTTATATCTTTTCGTTTAATCTCATCTTCATTATGTAAAGTTGCATTGGATACAATTACACCTCCTATATTAATTGGATCAATTTTAGCTACAGGAGTGAGAGCCCCCGTTCTTCCTATTTGAATATCAATACTCAAAATTTTTGAAATTCCAGTATTAGCAGAAAACTTATGTGCTACTGCCCATCTTGGAGCGTTAGTTACATTTCCTAATCGTTTTTGTAATTCAAAATCATTAATTTTGTAAACTATTCCATCAATATCAAAATCTAAAGTATTTCTCTTTTTTTCAATAAAACTATAATTCAGCATTAAATTTTTAATTCCTTGTATTTTTTTATTAAGAGGATTTGTTTTAAAACCCCATTCACTTAATTTATGTAAAAATTCATCTTGTTTTTCTACTTTAATCCCCTTTTCAAAACCAAAGGTGTAAGCAATGAACCTTAGTGGAATTTTTTTCGTATCCTCCGAATTTTTTTGTCTCAACGATCCTGATGCAGCATTTCTTGGATTTGCAAACTTATTTGATAATTTTTTAAAATCACTATTTTGTATGAAAACTTCACCTCTGATATCTATTTCTTCCGGAAAATCCTTTGAACTTATTTTATGTGGAATATCTTTGATCGTTTTGAGATTGGCAGTGATATCTTCCCCTTCTTTTCCATCACCCCTCGACAAACCAGTAATAAGTTCGCCGTTAATATAATTTAACGATGCAGATATACCATCAATTTTAGGCTCAGCGCTATACTCAAGAACATATTTTTCATCTTTATTTAAAAAGTTTAGTATTTTCTTTTCAAAATTTATTAAATCACTTTCTGAAAACGCGTTTGATAAAGAAAGCATTGGGACCGTATGTTGAACTTTTTTAAAATTTTTTGAGGGTTTAAAACCGACAATTTTTGAGGGTGAATTTTTATTTATTAAACTTTTATGTTTTTTCTCAATTTTTAAAATTTCTTTTTTAAGAGAATCATATTCACTGTCTGAAACTAAAGGAGAATTTTTATCAAAATAATATTCATTTAACTCGTTAATTCTCTTAATCTTTCTTAAGTAATCTTTTTTGATTTTATCATAATTCATTTTATTCAAAAAGTTTTTTGAATTTACTTATAACACCTTTCTTCTCTTTTTTTAAAACCTTGTTAAGTTTTGTGTCATAATTCTTATTAAAAACTTTATAAGACTTTTTATACCAATCGCTAGAACCGTAGTTATAACCTAAAACGTTCGCATATTTTTGAGACTCGTTTATCAAGCCAATTCGGAAATTTATTTCAACTAATCTATGTAAAGCTTCTTCTACAAAAATTGTTTTTTCATAAGTTTCAATTACATTTTTAAATCTATTTATTGCCGGAATCCATTTTTGTTTTTTCATATAATGTCTTCCAAGATAAATTTCTTTTGAGGCTAAAATATTTTCAATTAACTCAAGTTTAAATTTTGCATCTATGGCAAAGTCTGAGTTTGGATATTCTTTAAGTATAAATTTAAACTGCTTTTGAGCTCTTATAAGTGGTGCGGTATCTCTTTTTTCATCCTCTATTATTTCATAGTAACACATTGCAATCAAATAGTGAGCATAACTTATATCTTCATGAGTAGGATATGTTTTTAAAAATCTTTCAAGGTTATTTAAAGCTTCAGAAAAAAAATTTTGTAAATAAAAAGAATAAGAAGCCATTAAAGATGCTTTGGGTGCCCAATCAGATTGTGGAAATAATAACTCAGCTTCTAAAAATTTCTGTGCAGCAAAAAAAGGATCGTTACTTATTAAGGCATTATATCCATCTTTATAAGCAGTTACCATTTCTAAATTTTGATCAGCTTCTTTAATTACAGCTATCTCTTTTTCTTCTTTGGCACAAGAAACTGCTAAAACTAAAATACAAAAAAATAATAAAATTTTTGTCCTCAACATAAAAATAATTAGTTAATAAAGATTATGTTATATGTATATATATGGATTATGCTATAGATCGCAATAAACTTCTATCAATAACAGTATGAGGTAAATTTCTACCTTTTATTTCTACAATTGAAAAATTTTCTTTATTTTCAAATACTTTTCTTAATAATTGATTTGTAAGATAATGACCACCCTGTGAACAAGTAACATTAGCGATTATTCTATAACCACTTGTATAAAGATCACCGATACAATCTAATATTTTATGATTTACAAACTCTTTGGAATTTCTTAAACCACTATCATTAAGAATTTTATCATCTTTAATTACAATAGCATTTTCCAAACTTCCTCCTTTTGCAAGACCATTTTTTTTTATTATTTCAATATCTTCGAATAAACAGAAAGTTCTAGAGTTAAAAATATTTTCTAGATCATCTTCATAAACATTTAATTTACTTCTTTGATTGCCTATAAGTTTATTTTTATATTTTAATTCGTAATCTATATCTAAACTTATATTAGAAGGCTCTATTGAAATTGACCTATGACCAGTTTTAAATTCTACTTTTTTATTAATCTTAATTATTTTTATTGGAGCATCACTAATTTCTAGTCCAATTTTTTTTAGTTTTTTTACAAACTCAATTGCAGATCCATCTAAAATTGGGACTTCTTCCTCATCTAATGCTATAATTGCATTATCTATTCCAAGTCCAAACAAGGCGCCCATTAGATGTTCAATTGTAGAGACTTTTACGCCATGTTCATTAGAAATTGTAGTATTCAAAGATGTATTTGTAACATTAGCAAAATTAGGAAAAATCAAATTATTTTTTTTGATATCTGTTCTTTTAAAAACAATACCAGTGTTTGGATTAGAAGGTAAAACCATCAAATTAACTCTTTTACCACTATGAAGTCCTACACCGCTGAAAGAGGCTTTGCCTTTTACTGTTTTTTGGTTTAATCCAGACATCGGAGATTCTTAATATTTAAATCCAATAATTCAAAAACAACTAATGTTACTAGAAAATACAATACTAGCTAAAAAGATTAAAAAACTTCTCAAAAAACCCATGATTTTTAACACTTTTATTAGTAAAAATTACCTCATTAGGGTTGAGACCATTCATTAACATTTTGGCTGCTAAAAAGATATTTTTTCTATCCTCCAAAAGAAATTTTTCAACATAACTAAAACTAAAAATCTGACCTAAAGAAATTTGGTATTTTTTAAATATTTTTTCTAAATTTTTAACAAGTTGCTTAGATATACATATAAATCTTATATCTAGAGAAAAATTATTACACTTTAAATTTTTTGGTAAAGATGAGTATTTTTTATCGTCTAACGTATAATTATCAACTAACATATGTACAATTTTTTTATCATCAATCGTTTCTTTACAATATTCTCTGGCTTCATTCAAAGTATAAGACAAACTTTCAAAATTAATTACATTTTGAAAACCTTTATTCTTAATTGAAATTTCAATAGAAAAAAATTCCTCAAGATCTAAAATTAGATGGAGCTTTTTAACAAAACTTTGAATTTTTTTTTCAATTTTATAAATATTTTTTTCTAAAAAAAAATCGATTTCTTTAAAAATTAATTCCTTATTGTCTTTCTTAAGAATTTCTTCCTCTTCATAAATTTTTTTATTTTGTGAGTTGTTAACTAGAATTATCAGTTTTTTCTCACTTACAAACAAAAATGTCTCAAAATCAGAATTATCTACCATTAATTATTATTTGTTTATTTTGTCTTAAATCAATTTCATTTATTTTTTTTAAGTTTTTATTTTTTAAAATTTTCAAATATAAATTTAAAGAGTCTTGAATATTTTGATTTGGTAATTTTATTAAAATTCCATTTTTTAACTTAATATCCCATCTCCCAGATTTAAAAAAAAATAATTTATCAATTAATTTATAATCAAAGTTAGTTTTATCTAAAGCGTTTTTTAAATTAAAAAAATTCTCTACTTTAAAATCTCCAAATATAAAAGGAATATCTTTGGATAATTTTGAAGATTTGATTAACCTCTTATTAGATCCCAAAAAGTAATTTTTTCCATCTTTTTTAATTTGAGCTAAAAATTTTGTTTTTTCAATTTTGATATCTAGAGAGGATGGATATCTTTTAAATATTGAAAATTGTTCTATCTCATTATTAGTATTAATAATTTTTTTAATTTTATTTTCGTTCAAAAAAAGAATATTTTTCATTCCTAATGAATTAAGTTCATTTACAAGTCTTGTTTTTTTATCTCCCTTTAAACCTATCAGGTCAATTCTATTAATCTTAAAAATTTCATTTTCTTTTAAATTTTTATTGTTAAATGTCCCAATCATAAAAAGTACAAAAAAATACAAAAAAATTTTTTTACTTTTTTGTCGAAGCATCTTTTAAAATTAATTTTATTAATTGTATAAAACTTATACCTTGATAAGCAGCGATTTCAGGTACTAAAGATAAATTTGTCATACCTGGTTGTGTATTAATTTCCAAAAGATAAAATTTTCCATTAAAATATTTAAAATCTGAACGAGTAACACCTCTACACCCAATTAATTTATGAGCTTTTAATGCTAAATTCATTAATTTATTGTATTGTGCTGATTTTAAATCAACTGGAATAATATGTTCTGTTCTTGCTTTTGAGTCATATTTAGCTTGATAATCGTAAAATTTTCTCTTTGGCTTTAATTCAATTGCTCCAAGTTTTTTTTTACCAATAATTGCTGCTTGTATTTCTCTTCCAGGTATAAACTTTTCAATTATAATATCTTTATATTCTCTTAATAATTCTAATTTTTTAGTTATATCTTTTTTGTTGCATATGAAAACGTTTACACTAGAGCCTTCATTAATTGGTTTAATAACAACAGGAAAATTTAATTTTTTTTAATTAATTTTATTAATTGGGTATTTGATTTATCGAACTTATATAAAATATATTTAGGAGTTAAGATATTATTTTTTATAAAAATTTTTTTTGATAATTCTTTATTCATAGCTATTGCAGAAGAAATAACACCAGAGTGTGTGTAAGGAATACTTATCATCTCTAAAATTGTTTGAATATAACCATCTTCTCCAAACTGTCCGTGCAAAGCGTTAAAAATAATATCTGGTTTAAAAAGTTTTGCTTGTTTAATTAAATTATGATCTGGTTCAGTTATTTTTACTCTATAGTCATTTTTAATAAGTTCTTTTGCAACCTGTTTTCCGGTATTAAGGCTAATTAACCTTTCCTTTGATATACCACCCGAAATTATTAATATTTTTTTTTTCAAATTATTCTAGTATTTTAATTTCTGTTTCTAAACTAATTCCAGTTTTTTCAAAAACCTTTTTAGATACAAAATCAATAAGTTTTTTCATATCTTTAAATGATGCATTTCCTTTATTAATAAAAAAATTGCAATGTTTGTTTGAAATATATGCATCCCCAAAACTTTTATCTAACGACACAGACTCATTAATTAGTTCCCAAACTTTTTTATTTGTTTGCGTTAAAGGATTTTTAAAAGTACTTCCACCTGTCTTAATTTTTGTAGGTTGATTATTGTTTTTTTTAACAATTAATCTTTCGGTCTCTTTTTTAATTCTCTTTAAATTGCTCTTTATCCCTTTGAAGGAGGCACTTAAAAAAATTAATTCTTCAGAGAGATCGTTTTTTCTATAATCAAATTTTACCTCTTTTGAAGGAATTGTTAATATATTTCCTTTTTTATCAATTGCTTGAATTGATAACAATATATCTTTGAATTCATTTCCAAAACATCCCGCATTCATTTTTATACCACCACCAATAGTACCTGGTATACATGATAAAAATTCAAACCCACTTAATTCATTTGTTATAGCGAAATCAGATAATGTTTTATCTAAAACTGCGCTACCAGCAATTAATATGTTATTCTTATTAATTGTAATATTATTAAAATTCTTACTCAATTTTATTATTACGCCATCAAATAATTTATCAGAAATTAAAGTGTTTGAACCTGCACCAAGAACAAATATTCTTTCTCTGTTTTTTAGTTTTTTTAAAAAATTTGATAAGTCTCTTAAATTATTTGCTTTGAAAAAAACTTTTGCTTTACCACCAATGTTAAACCAGTTTTTTTTCTTTAAATCTTGCTCATAACTTATATTTTCACTAAAATCTTTTAAGAGGACTTTTAATTCTTGTAATTCCATTACATTAATTTTGGAAGTTCTCTCATCCAGTTTGAAATTGATCCAGCACCCATCCCAATAACTATCTTTTTACCATACATATTTTTTTTCATATATTTTGCTAATTGATAATTATTATTTATCAAAAACAGTTTTACTTTTGAATTTTTAATTATTTTTTTTGCAAAATTTAAATAATCAAAACCTAAAGGTATTTTTTCTCCGGCGGTATAAATTGGACATAAAACAACTATATCTGCATCTTTAAAAGCAAATGAAAACTCTTTTTTTAAATCTTTAAGTCTTGAAATCCTATGAGGTTGAAAAACACAAACCTTCTCATATCCCTCATAAACTTTTTTAACACCCTCTAAAACAAATTTTATTTCAGTAGGATGATGTGCATAATCGTCATAAAAATCAATATTGTTGAATGTAAATATTTTATTAAATCTTCTTTGCACACCTTTAAAATTTAAAAGACCTTTTTTAATATCTAAAACTGAAATACCAACGGTCAGAGCTACAGCAGCTGCTGCAACTGAGTTTCTTACATTGTGTATTCCAAGTAGGGGAGTTCTTATTTTCTTGATTAATAATTTTTTTTTATTTGGAACATTTACTTGTAAATCAAACTCTGTGAAATCTCTTTTTTGATTTATATTTTTTATCAAATAATTTGATTTGATGTTGGTACCATAGGTATAAAAGTTTTTGCTTTTTATTTTTTTTACAATTTCTCTATTAATTTTATCATCCAAACAAATAAAGGATTTTCCAAAAGAGGGAACTTTTTCAACAAATTTTATAAAATTTTTCTTAAGGTCTTCCAAAGAATTATAAAAATCCATGTGTTCACGATCTATATTGGTTATAATAGAATATGTCGGAGGTATATGCACAAATGTTCCATCAGACTCGTCAGCCTCAAGGATTGACCAATCACTTTTACCTAGTTTTGCAGTGCTCTTTATAGAATTTATAACTCCACCGTTAATAACAGTCGGATCCAGCTTTGTTTTCTCAAAAATAGATGCCACCAAAGATGTTGTTGTAGTTTTTCCATGTGAGCCTACAACAACAATATTTTTCATTAAAGACACAATATGTGCTAACATTTTACCCCTAGTTATAATTGGTAATTTTTTTCTTTTTGCCTCAACTATCTCTGGATTTTGTCCTTTAATCGCAGACGAAACAACTACTATGGTAGCATTTTTAATATTCCTTTTTTTATGACCTAAAAAAATTTTCATCTTTTCTTTTTTTAGTCTTTCAATATTTTTATTATAGGAAATGTCGCTACCTTGTACCTTAAAACCTTTACCCATCATTATTAATGAAAGACCACTCATACCAATTCCACCAATTCCAATAAAATGTATTATTTCAGTTTTGGCTATTTCAATTTTCATTTATTGCTTTAGATATTTTCTGATTAACATTTTCCCAAGAATTTAAGTAATTTAATTTTTTTAAGTTCTCTTTTTTCTCATTATATTGAATTTTTTTCAAAATAATATCATTAAGTAAATTACCTATTTTTTCCTCAAAAATATTTTGCTCGACTAGCCAACAACAACCTTTGCTTTGATAAAACTTAGCGTTTTCAAATTGATGATTATCTTTAGATGTTGGTAAAGGTACAGCAATAAAAGGAATATTTAAAAATGATAACTCAGCCAATGATGAGGCACCCGCTCTTGTAATACAAAGGTTAGTTTGATTTATAAAATTAAAAAGATTATTCTCAAAACTGAAAATTTTATTTTCAATATTATTTTCTGAATAAAAGTTACTTAAATCAAAAATATTTTTTTCATTTGTTTGATGTATAACTTTAATTGGAATTTTTTTTGAAATATCGACTATTGATTTTTTTAAATTCATATCAAATATATTTGCTCCCTGACTTCCCCCTATTATCAATATTGTAAATTTAGTTGTTTGTTTTGATACTTTTTTTAATTTATAAATATCTCTACCTATTAAAGGATCAATATTGACAATTTTACTAATAAAATTTTCTGGAAAATTTTTAATTTGATTTGTATAACAAAAAATTTTCTTGCACGAACTTAAAAAAAATTTATTTGTACGGCCTAAAACTTGATTTGGTTCAAGCAAATAAATATCTAAATTAAGAAGCTTTGCAGCAAAAATTACTGGTAATGACATATATCCACCCATAGAAAAAATTTTTTCAATTTTTTTTGTTTTAATGAAAAAAAGAGATTTAATTGTTAAAATAAACAACTGAAAAAAATAAAATGGTAAAAAAAAAATATTTTTTAATCTGGGAGTATCTATAATTTCTAAGTTAGGAATATCTTGATTTATAAACTTTAATCCTCTTTTATCTGTTGAAATTGTAATTTCAGCTTCTTCAGATAAATGTTGATATAAAATCAGTGCAGGCATTACATGACCTCCGGATCCTCCTGTTGAAATTAGAAAATTTTTATTCATCCTCACTTATTTTTCTTTTTGTTAAATTTAAGATTATTCCTGATAGAATTGAAATACTTATTATCGATGACCCACCATAACTTATAAATGGAAGTGTCATTCCAGTTGTTGGAAACAATCTTATGTTTACACCAATATGGATAATTGCTTGCATTAATATAAGACTTGTACATCCAACTAAAATGAGTTTGATTTTTTCATCGTTTTCTAAATAAATTTTTTTAAAAACAGAATAAATTAATACTAAAAACAAAAATAAGATTAAAATTATGGCAATAACCCCAAACTCTTCGGAAATTACTGCAATAATATAGTCCGTGTGTGCTTCTGGGACTCTATTTTTTAATGTTCCTTCTCCAATTCCTTTACCAAAAAAACCTCCACTCGTAATTGAGTCTATGGCTTTGTCTGACTGGAAATTATGTGTTCCCGCATCAGAATCAAAAAAAGAGATTAATCTATTTCTAATATACTCAAATTTAGGAACAAGAAAGATTAAATAAAGAAATAATGTTATTAATGAAACAAAAAAAATGATTAAGAAGATTACACTTATTCCTGAACTAAAAATTAAAATAGACCAACTTAAAAAAACTAAGAGCGTTTGACCTATATCAGGTTGAACAATTAATAGTAAAGCAACAACAATTGTAGCAATAAAAGAAAGAAAATATTTTAAGTAAATATTTATATTTTTTTGGCTACATAAAATTGAACAAATAAAAATTATCAAAAAAGGTTTTACAAGTTCAATTGGTTGAAACCTTGGAAGAAAATATAAATCAATCCATCTTTTTGATCCCTTAACTTCAATACCAACGAACGGAACCAATAACAAAAATATTAAAGAAATTATAAAAATTACAAAAGAAAATTTTAAAAGTTTTTCTTTATTAATCGAAGAGAATGTAAAAATAATAATTAATCCTAAAAAAAATAAAAAAAAGATGTTTAAAAAAAAAGGAATAATCATTTGTATTTAATTTGTCAGAAGCTATTAGAGAAGTTGAAACTAATGAAAAAAATAATCCGATTAAAAATAAAAATATTATTAACGAAAAGATAAATTTATCAATGTTTTTCCACCATTCATAATAAAAATCGAAAATTGATTTTTTATATTCCATTAAAATATTTCTTTACCAGCTTATTAAAATAAAATCCTCTTTCCTCAAAATTTTTAAAATTATCAAATGATGCAGCACATGGACTAAATAATAAAGTTTTAGTGTTCAATTTTTTTTTTCTTAAGATAATGAAAATTTCTTTTAAAGCTGATTTTAAATTTATAAAATTTTTAAATTCAATTTTTCCCTTAAGCTCTTTATTAAAAAATTTTTTGTTTTTTCCATAAATAAAAGCTTTTATTCCAACATGATACTTTTTAGGTAATTTAAATTTATCTCCTTTTTTCGGAATTCCTCCTAGTAACCAATAAATATTTGAGTGAGCTTTTAACAATCCAATAGATGATGCAAAACTAGTTGATTTTGAGTCATTAATAATTATTAAATTTTTCTTTTTTAAGATTATTTGCTGTCGATATTTAAGTCCTTTAAATTTTTTAATTGTTTTTAAAAGTAAATTATTTTTTAATTTCAATTTTTTTGATATTTCTATTATAAAAGATAAATTTTCTCTATTTGTCTCAGTAGAAAAATACTTATTAATTTTATTTGTGAAAATATTTTTTAATTTTTTTGTATCAACTTTAATTATTCGACCATTAAATTTTTTTGACTCTAGTTTTTTTGTAATAAGAGCATCATTCTTTTTAACAAAAGCAAAACTTTTTTTATTTTGATTATCTAATAATTTGAATTTTGCATTTACGTATTTATTTAAACTTCTATGTCTCTCAATGTGATCTGGACTAATATTCAGAATTACTGCAAATTTTGAACTAAATAATTTGCTATAATCTAATTGATAAGATGAAGCTTCAATAACAAAAATTGTTTTTTTAGAAATTCTTTTTTCAGATAAAATTGGATTACCAATATTTCCAACTAATCTAGCATCAAAATTGTGACTTAACAAAACTTCGTGTAAGATTTTAGCGGTAGTTGATTTACCATTAGTTCCCGTAATTGTAATACTTTTATTCTTATAAAATGAAAAAAAAATATCTAAATCAGTATAAATTTTAGATAAATTTTTATTTAAAAATTTTGATAATTTGCAATTAGATATATCAATGCCTGGACTTATGATGATGCTATCAAACTGAATTCTTAAAAGCTTATGTAAATTGATAACTTTCCTATTATTTTTTAGACTATCATCAAATACATATATTTCTGCTTTATTTTTAAGAAAATTATAGGAAGAAATACCGCTCTTACCTAAACCATAAATTAAGATTTTTTTTCCTAAAAAAAAATTTTTCTTTTTTTGCGTCATCTTAATTTTAAAGTAGCTAAGCCTATCATTGCTAAAATAATCGAAATAATCCAAAACCTTATTACAACAGTTGACTCAGGCCATCCTTTTTTTTCGAAATGATGATGAATAGGTGCCATTTTAAAAATTCTTTTTCCAGTAAGTTTATAAGAAATTACTTGTACCATTACTGAAACCGCCTCAAGCACAAAAAGACCTCCTGTAATAGCTAAAACAATTTCATGTTTGGTTATAATTCCTACAGCACCCAAAGAACCACCTAAAGAAAGTGATCCTGTGTCTCCCATAAAAATTTTGGCTGGAGGTGCATTAAACCACAAGAAACCCAAACATGATCCTATTATTGCACCACAGAAAATTGAAATCTCACCAGTGCCCTCTATATAAGGTATTTGCAAATAATTTGAAAAAACAACGTTTCCAGTTACATAACTAATCAATGCAAAACAGGTTGCAACCAATATAACTGGAACAGTGGCAAGACCATCTAAACCATCGGTAAGATTAACAGCGTTTGATGAGCCTATAATTACAAATGTTGCAAAAGGTATAAAAAACCATCCAAGATTAATTATTAGATTTTTAAAAAATGGAAAATATAAATTAGTCATTTCTTGATAATCTGCAAAATGAGCAAAAAGGGTAATACCTATAATTGCCAATATAATCTGGCATATTATTTTAAATCTCGATGAAATACCTGAAGAGTTACTTCTTTTTATTTTTTTATAATCATCGAACGCACCAAGTAATCCAAAAGATATTGCAATATAAATACAGAACAAAATATTAATATTTGATAAATCACCCCAACATAAAACTGATGTAAGTAAACCAAATAAAATAATTACACCACCCATTGTTGGTGTGCCAATTTTTTTAATTATATGATCTTCTGGCCCATCATTTCTAATAGGATTTAAAATCTTTTGATTGGAAAAAAAATTTATAAATGGACCTCCAATTAATAAAACTATTATAAGAGATGTGAAAAATGATAAGCCTGTTCTAAATGTAAGATATTTAAAAACATTCAAGAAACCAAATGTATCAACAAAGTTGAGTAAAAATTGATAAAGCATTTAATTTAATCCTTTCAAACGAGATATAATCTTATTGAAACCTGTCGCATTTGAGGCTTTGACCATTAAATAATCATTATTATTCAAATCTTTTTTTAAAAATTGATCCATTTGAAAATTATTCTCTAAAATTTTACCTTTTTTAGATTGAAAAATTTTATCAAAAATTTTGGAAATTTTTTTTCCTTTAACAAAAACTTTGTCGACCTTAGCTTGATTAATAATGGGTACAATAGATCTATGAAGTTTTTTGGAATGAGTCCCAAGTTCTAACATATCTCCCAGAAGAAGGTATTTCTTTGATTTTTTTGTGTCAATTTTATTATAATTAAGTATAGCAGATTTGAGAGACAGAGGATTGGAATTATAACTTTCATCAATTAAATTTATATATTTTTTGTTAAACTTTATTTTAGACAAATCACCTCTTCCTGAAGGTGTTTTAAAATCTAAAAATATCTTTTTATCTAAAAGTGAAATATTCATATAAATACTTATAACTGTCAAAGTAGCTAATATATTATAGATGTTGCTTTTAAAGTCATTAGATATGATAAAATATTTTTTACAGTTATTAATCTTAATTAAAATTTTAAAATATTTTTTTTCTTTTTTTATATTCAAAAGTTTAGAATTCGAATATTTATTTTCAATACCAAAAGAAAAAACTTTAAGTTTATTTTGATAAGCTATTTTTCGATGAAAATTAAAAAAATCATCATCAGCATTTAAAACAACATAACCATTAGGACCAGTATTATGTATAATTTCTGCTTTAGCCAAAGCTATGTGTTTTATACTTTTAAAATTTTTTGCATGAGCATAATTAATATTTGTAATCACACTAATATCTGGTTTTAAAATTTTTGATAAATAATCAATTTCACCTTTTTTATCCATGCCTACCTCAAGTACTCCGTAATTATCGGTGCGATTTAAATTTATTAGACTTAAGGGTACACCATATTTATTATTATATGATTTTGGTGAAATACTAACTTTAGAAATCTTTTTTAAGGTATTACCCAAAAGTTCCTTTAGCGTTGTTTTTCCACAGCTTCCTGTTATTGCAATTATTTGGGTATTTATATTTTTTCTAAAAATTTTTGAGACTTCAGTTAAAAATTTTAAAGTATTTTTTACTTTAATTTGACGATTCACTTTAAAACTTTTTTGTATCTTATTGACCACTACAACTGAAGCTTTTTTCTTAAATGCCTGTTTAACATATTTATTACCATCATTTTTTTTACCTTTTATGGCAAAAAAAATATCATTTTTTTTTACATCATTCGAATTAATCCTTGCCTTATTTAAAGATGTGAAAGACGAAATTTTTTTATTATCAGAAAGCTCTTTTAATATGTTTAATTTGAGATCATTAGACAAATTATGATTTTTTTTTCTTATTGAGTCTAAAATAATTTTTCTATCCGAGAAATAAATCTTTCTTCTACCTATTTCCTGAATTTTTTCATGGCCCTTGCCAGCAATCAATAAGATATCACCTATTTTTAAGTCTTTAATTGCCATAGATATTGCTTTTGACCTATCAGAAATTTCTTTAAAATCTTTTTTTTTAAATCCTTTCTTAATCTCTTCTCTTATTTTTCTAGGACTTTCAAATCTTGGGTTGTCGTCCGTTAGATATATCTTATCAGAATAATTAGACGCAATTTTACCCATTTTTGATCTTTTATTTTTATCCCTATCTCCTCCACATCCGAATAATAGGGAGATTTTTTTATTTGGAAATTGTTCTCTTAAATTTAAAAGACATGTTTTTAAGGCATCTGGAGTATGGGCATAATCAAGGATAACTTTTGATTGATTTTTTATTTTTCCAACCTTTTCAAGTCTGCCCTCTACTGGACTCAGCTTTGGCAATATAGATAAAATTTTTTTTAAATCTAAATTGCTTTTTTGTGCAGCAATCATTGCCATGATTACATTCTTAACCTGTATTTTTCCAATTAAATTTAAATTTATTCTTTTTACAGAATCTTTATATTTTATAATTAGAATTTGTTTTTCACCTTCTAAAGTATGCGATAAAATTTCAAATAAATTATTCTTATCATTTAAAGTATATAATCTTAATTTTTTCTGTAATGTAATATCTTTAATTTTTTTGAACTGTGGAATTTCTTTATCTGTAATAACATTGCCTCTCTTATTAATTAGATTCTTAAAAAGGTATAATTTTGAATTTAGGTAATTTTTTAAATTTTTATGATAATCTAAATGGTCTTGCGATAAATTAGAAAATATTCCTGTATTAAATTTTAAACCATCAAGTCTATTCTGTTTAAGTCCATGACTCGAAGCCTCCATTATGACATTATCTATTTTTAGATTATTAAGATTTGATAAAATTTGGCCTAACTGAATGGGATCAATAGTAGTATTAGATAAATTTGAATTAATATATTTTGATTTTATTCCTAAAGTACCAATTGAAGCAACTTTTTTGTTACATAATTTAAGTATTTGATAATAAAAATTTGCAATAGATGATTTTCCATTAGTACCTGTTACTGCAATTAAATTTTTTGGTCTGTTTTTGTAAATTTTAAATGCAACCTGAGATAACAGCTTTCTAATATTATTAGTATGAATAAATAAAATTCCTTTTTGAAATTTTTTTATCTTTTTTTCAGTAATAATGATTTTTGAACCTTTTTTGATGGCATTTTTTATAAATTTGTTTCCGTCTAATTTGTTTCCTTTGATTGCAAAAAAAATGTAGTCTTTTTTAATTTTATTGCTGTCAAAAGAGATTCCGGAAAAAAAATTTTTTTTAAATTCCTTATCTATTTTTGGAAAAAAGTCTTTTAGCTGCATCGGTTAGTTAACATCACGGTATTTTGTGGCTAAAATAGGCCCAATTTTTTCAATTATTTGACCAACTACCTCTACAGCAGTCCAACCAGCTGTGTTAAATGGTGTACCCTTGTATCTAATATTAGAACCATCTCTTAAATGATAAATATATTCACTGTTAGTTTTGGGTTCATCTAGCATAACGGCCAAAACAAACTTGGGTTTAAAAGATGGGAAAACTGATATGAAAGAATTAATCTTTTTATTTGAATAACTGCCTTCGATTATTTTTTGGGCTGTACCAGTCTTTCCACCAATTTCATATCCATCAACATTGGCTAAAGAGGCAGTTCCTTCTTTTGAAGAAACAACTTTTCTAAGAATAGGTAAAATTTTTTTAGAAACTTCATTGTTTAAGATTTTTTTTCTTTTCGTTTCTTTATTTTTTTTGATTAATGTTGGTTTAACATCAAATCCTCCATTAGCTATAATTGCATAACCTTTTGATAATTGAAGTAAAGTTGTAGTAATTCCATGTCCAAAAGAAGCAGTAGCAAGAGGACATTTTCCCCAATTAAATTTATGTGGTTTGCCAACTTCCTCAATATCAAAATCAATTTCCTCAAGCAAATTTAATTTGTACAAAAAAGATTTAAATTTTTCTTGTCCAATTTTTTGAGCTATTCTAACCGAACCTATATTTCCAGATCTAATTAAAATTTGTTCTGCAGTCAAATTACTTGGAATTTCATCATCATACTCTCTTATACTAAAACCCGCGCAAGTTAGTAATTTTGGTAAATTAGAAAATTGTGTTTCAGGTTCAATAATTTTTTCATTAAAAGCAGCTGCCAATGTAAAAGTTTTAAAAACTGACCCAAATTCGTAAACACCTTTTGTTGCTCTATTTATTAAAATTGAATCAGAAATTTTTTTTCTTTTGTTGGGATTAAAGTCAGGAAGTGAAACTAAAGATAAAATTTCGCCATCATTTATATTCATTAAAATTGCTGCACTGCCAATTGTATTAAAAATTTTATTATATTTTTGCAATTCATTCCTTATTAAAAATTGAATATCTTTATCTACAGTCAATTTAATTGGCTCATTAATTTTTTTTAAATCGTAGTCCAAGGATTTTTCTAAACCCGAAATACCATTATTATCACTATCAATTTGACCAATTATATGACTAAACAAATTTTTTTCTGGATAAACTCTTATTAATTTTTCTTCTGGTTGAATGGACTTATCACCTAATTGCATTACTTTTTCATAATTTTCATCTGAAATTTTTTTTTCAAAATAAAAAAACTTTTTATTAGATAACTTCTCCTCGATTTCTTGATAATCTTTTTCAGGAAAAATGTATTTCAAATTTATAATTAATTTTTTTTTATCAATGACTTTTTGAGAACTTATACCGATGTCAATTGAACTAACTGTTTTTACTAAATATCTTCCATGTCTATCAACAATATCGGCTCTATTTAGCTCATTTAAAGGACTCTTAACATCATTATAAGACTCAACTGTAGCTTTTCTGGATCCTAAGTGAATAAGGTGAATTGAATATATAAGAGAAATTATAAAAAATATAAAAAATATAAATGATATTCTGTTAAACGAGATATTCAATTTATATTTTTCTTTTTTAAAAAAAAAATCCTTTTCTTTATCTTCTAAAATTATCCTAAAATTTTTTTCACTCATTATTTAGTTTCAATTCTTCAAATTTTAATTCATCTGACGTAACATCTAAAATATCTATTTCTTTTAAGTCTTTTTTTACTAATTCATCATCAAAATATAATCTTTTAAATTCGAATAATTTTTTTGACGAACTTAAAAATTCAAACTCTAATTTAAAGTTTTCGTGATTTTTTTTTAAATCAGTAATTTCTTCCCTGGTAGTGAAAATTTCATCATTAATTCTTTTTGTAGAATTTTTAACTATTGCTGTGAGCAAAATTAATGAAAAAATTAGTGAGATAACAAAAAGTTTTTTCATAATTTATTCCCAATATTTTCAATCTCTATTAAGTTATTAAATTTTTCATTAATATCTGTCTCAAAATTATAAAAATTTTTTTTTTTTATCACATAACGTAATTTTGCTGACCTAGAGGGAGCATTTTCTCTTAATTCATTTTTTGTGGGTACCTTCGGTTTTTTCTCTATCATCCTAAATAAATTGTCTGGTTGTTCAATTTTGGGCATGTACCTAGAGATGCTTTTTTTTTCTGACAAGCTTTTAAAAAAATATTTTACTATTTTATCCTCTATAGAATGAAATGTAACAACAGCTAAAACTCCATCTTTTTTTAAAACTTTTGACGCAGATATTAAACCATTTATCAATTCTGATATCTCCTTATTAACAAAAATTCTTAATGCTTGGAAAACTTTAGTAGCATTATGAATCTTAAAATTTTTTTTTCTTTTTGTTCTCTCTATTAATTCAACTAAATTTTTAGTACTAATTTTTTTTATTTTTCTAGTTTCAACAATCTTTAATGCGATCCTTTTGGCTTCCTTCTCTTCTCCAAAAAATTTGAAAATTTTTTCTAAATCTATAGCATCTAATTTATTGATTGCATCTTTTGCTGAAAAACTATTTAAACCCATCCGCATATTGAGATCACTTGTTGAATAAAATGATAAACCTTTTTTTTTGTCTTTTATCTGTGTATATGAAAAACCTAAATCAAAAATTATACCTCTAATATTCTGATCTTTGACTTTAAGATCATTTAATTGACTAAATTTTTTATTTTTAAATATAAATCTATCATCAAAATTACTTTTAATTTGATCCGCAATTATTTTGGTATCTTTGTCTCTATCAAAAGCAATTACTTTTGTATTATTGTAGCTTAAAATCTTTTTTGTGTATCCACCTTGGCCAAAGGTGCAATCAATAAATGTGCCACCATGTTGAGGGGTAATAATGCTAATTATTTCATTAAGCAGCACCGGATAATGTTTTGGAGCA
>MDSZ01109887.1_pt1 | contig 27795 bp, 19 predicted proteins | sample 811201 | NCBI WGS metagenome assembly MDSZ01 (sample SAMN05326647, study PRJNA326480) | marine metagenome | isolation source: seawater | place: Indian Ocean: North | collected 2010 | reverse complement strand
TGATGAAATAATACCTGTGCCGAAGATATGTCCAGACAATATATGGCCACCAACTTCATCACCAAATTTCAACGAGCGTTCGATATTTACAAAATCTCCAACAATCAGGTCACCAAGATTGGTTCTTTCAAGTGTCTCGTTGATTATGTCAAACTGAATTATATCTGATTCGATTGCTACAACGGTTAGGCACACACCGTTAATTGAGACACTAGCGCCAATGTTTAGATTTGTCACATCTGGTAATCTAATATCAAATGAAGTTACAGTATTCTGGCTTGATGTTGAGATTATCTCTCCTGTCCCTTGAACAATACCAGTAAACACATTTATCCCCCTATTTATTCTCTGACAGTTCAAGAATCCGCGCAATGATTTTTCTGGTTCCGTCCAAATCGTCGGATAGTCCTGCGACCCTAGTTACAGTGATCATACCGTAGCCTAATTCTTGCAATTTTTGCTTAATTGAATCCTCAGCGTGTTCCTGGTCATAACCGAGTGCGATTACATCTGGGTTTACTTTTGGGAGAATGTCGAATATGGATACGTCTGGGGAGTTTCCCACAATTGCCTCGTTTACTGGTTTTAGTCCTTCAACCATACGCCTTCTCAAATCATGATTTGTGACTGGTTCATGCTTTCGTATTCTTACTGTATCATCATGAGCGACTACAACTGTTAGATGATTACCAAGCGCTTTTGCCTGCTCAAGATAGTGCAGATGACCTGCGTGGAGTAAATCAAAAACTCCAACCGCCATTACCCTCATAAAACCCTCTCCATATTTGCCTACGAGTTGCCACTGATGATACTACCGATAATCCACTATTTCTAGTGCACTAATGATATCTGCACCTTCGAGGAATGGGATATTACGCTGTTTAGCCCATGCTCTGGCATGCTCGACACTTAGGGCAAGGTCTCCCTCTGGTTCAAGCATTTCAGCCCCAATTACCACAGGTGATACATTAGAAAGTCTAGCTAGCCCAACAGCTAATTCAGTGTGGCCTTGCCGGCGCTGAAGACCACCCTCTGTTTCACGGCAGACAGGGATATGGCCCGGTGTTCTAAACTCTAATCCTAGCATTTTTTTGGCTTCCTGTGCATCGATGTTTTTGGCAAATACTTCATTGGTAAGTTCTGCAAATCTTCTTGTTGTCAGGCTACGATCCTTGTCAGTTATTCCGGTGTAAGTCTCACGATGATTCAAGGACAAAGTGAATGCGGAGCGTGAGTCATACCGTAAGTCATTGGTGACCAACTCTTGTAGAATGTCAAACTTTGCCAAAAGTTCAGGTTGGGTATGTAAATCTTGCAAAAATGGTAAACCAAATCTTTCGCCAACTTCATGCCCTATAGCCAGGAACAAGAGACCTCCACAGTCCTGCCTTAGTTGACGCATTGTTGCTGGTGTGGCATGTTGTGCAGAAAACAATAGATCGGTTTCTCCTTCTCGTTTTTCTGAGTCGAAGAGGCAAACTGGTAGGCCACTTGAGAACGCAGTAATGGCGTCTTCAATCGGATTGCTCATGGTGGCTGGTCGCGCATCTCATTGATGAATTGTCGCATATCATCACAAGGCAAAAACCTGCCTTTTTCCGGGTTTTTTTGTCCTGATAACGGAAAGGTCTTATCATTAGGTGACCATTGGCTTGAACCTGCGGGGTGGGTTTGTTGCCGGTTAGATTGGGTCCAGCGGGTATTCCATTGTCTTGTAAAGGAAGAACCATCGTCGAAGGGATGGATGACATCATCTCTCTTGGTCTAGAGACCATGGAGGTTCAAACCGTTAGAATGATTGCGCCTCAACATTTCGAACAGTATTGGCAAGCTGGAGTTCTCGCAAACAAAACCGAATTCGAAATGAATATCCATGGCCCATACTATTCGGAGTTACTTGGTGACCGAGTTGAGCGAGGCCGCTCGCTAACAAAAATCGAGTCAACATTGCAGGCAGCCAAAACAATCAACGCTCGGCACATTACATTACACGCAGGACACTACGGCGACATGGGCAGGGGTCGGGCTGCCAATGAACAACTAGCCAATGTCTTTGCTGGTATTGTCGACAGAGTCCACGAAATATGGCATGATGATGAGGATATTTACCCAGTATTCCCTTGGCTAAAGAATGGGACTCCATCTAAAATCGGTATCGAAACCTCCGGGCGTCAGGAACTTTGGGGCAGCTTGGAAGAAGTTTTGGAGGTAGTGAATCACGTTGAAGGGACTGTTCCAGTGCTCAACATTGCCCACATTCACTCCAGAGGTCACGGTAGTATGAGAACATCAGAAGACTATGGTGAAATGTTCGACTTAGTCAGAGAAACCATTGGAACCAAAGAATTCTATTGTCACTTTTCCGGTGTCGAGCACAGAACAGGTAATGCTATGCATTATACCCAAATCAAAAAATCTGACCTGAATTTTGAACCACTGGCAGAATTCATTGTTGAGGAGGGAGGTTGGTTAGACATCACGCTAATTTCTGATTCACCATTGCTGGAACATGATGCTATGTATATGCTCCAGAATATTGAGAAAGCAAGGCACAAGCAACTTGAACGTAAAGCTCGTGAAGACCGCCGTAGAAGTCTTGCTGCTCAAACAGGTCGCTCTGCTGAAGAAATAAAAGCTAGAGAGTTAGAGATTGCTAGTGCTAGAACCCAGGCAGCAACCGCTGAAATGAAACAAAAAGCGGCTGCTCAGCAAACATCAGAAGCGCAAAATACCGAGGATACAAAGCCCGAAAAACAAGAGAAAAATGTTTCAAAAGGTAAGCCTAAAACTAGTAAGTCAAAGAAGACCGTAGAAAAACTAGAAGACGACGTATTTGATTTTGATGAGGAAGATGAAGACCTGTTTTGACTTCGTTTTCGTTGTAGCATCATAAAATCAGTAGTTTCTGTCTGCTACAGCGGCAATTAACATAAGCACAAGCCAAATCCCCGTCTCGATAAACATGGCACATATCGCAGTTCTTGGCCTTGGTAATTGGGGCACTGCGGTAGCAAGAATGTGGCTGTTGGAAGGTCATAAAGTTAAAGGCTGGACCATCGAACAAGAGGTTTATGAATCGGTTGTCATGGATGGCGTTAACAAAAAGTATCTTCCAGATTACTCCGTTGAAGGCCTAGAAGCAACGATGCGTATCGATGAGGCACTAGAAGGTGTTGAGATAGTGGTATTAGCAATTCCATCATCCGTGATATTGGATGTTGTTGACGATGTCATTCCGCATCTAAGACCAGGCCATGTGTTAATCGATTTAGCCAAGGGACTGGCGCCCGGAAAGCGCTTAATCTCTCAAGCAATTCATGAAAAGCTTGATGCAGCAAAGAAAACCAATCCGCTAGCTGTTGTGACTGGACCGACAATTGCACCAGAAGCGGCTGGAGGTGTCATAACCACTGCACTTGTAGCCAGCGAAGATGAATCTGTTGCTAAGCGATTAGCAGAGAATCTTACCACTCAAACCTTTATTCTACATGCTGCATCAGATCCTGTAGGCGCTGAGTTATGGGGTGCATTCAAGAATGTAATCGCTTTAACTTGTGGCCTTGTTGACGGTCTAAAGAAAGTGGGGACTTTGGGAGGTGACAATCTGAAAGCTGCAATATTCATGGCTGGATTTAAAGAAGGTTGCTTATTGTTACCGCAACTTGGCGCGAAAGCAGAAGTTGCCTTTGGACCAGCGGGATTAGGTGACTTGTATGTGACTGCAACATCACCCTATGGCAGAAACAGAACAATGGGTGAAAAGCTGGGTACTGGGCTTTCAGTTGATGATGCATTAGCAGAAATGACCATGGTCGCTGAAGGAGTAAGAGCAGCACGAATGTTCATCACTCGGGCTGATGATGAAGGTATCAATGTGCCATTTACCCGGGCCATCAATACATTGCTTGATGGTGAGATTGACGCTGAGGAATGTTGCCGTAGGATTGTTGGTTTGAACTAAAGGATTTTACCGTCGGTGTTGTTTTGTATGATGTTGCCACAGGCACTATCATGGCGGATGATTTGAGTGAACTAGAAGCAAGACTGTTTGAGTGGATAAGACAGTCTGACTTTGAAACAGTTCCTTGGTCTACTGCTAGCGCTGCTAAAGCATTCAAAGTCAAAAAAGATGAAATCTATGAGGCTGTTGCCGCATTAACAAGAAAAGTACCCGATAGAATTCAGGTTTTCTACAAAGAGGGCGCAGTTCACATTGCTGCTGAGTGAATACTTTTCACCTTAACTTCGTCGTTGGATTTTCATTGCCGCATCACCGGGAAGTAACACAGACCACCATTTTGGACGCTTGAAGTCACTTTCATCGGTGACATAGGAACGGATAATCATTGAAAGAATATCTATGAATACTACTACAACAAATATGACGATTAAGAAAGCCATCGCCTTGTCATACACGAAAAACTTGAGATTCGTATCGATATACTTTCCAATACCGCCCGCACCAACTAGACCAAGCACTGTGCCGTGTCTTACATTATACTCAAACATAAATAATAGTTGACTGATTAGATTATTACTTGACTCTGGTATCACGACAAAAATGAATCTTTCAGTTTTTGTCAAACCCATCGCCATAGAAGCCTCTAGTGGCTCGTTGGCGATTCCTTCAATCGCTTCATATTGTAATTTGCCAAGATATCCAATGGTGTAAAGCGTCATTGCCAAAACACCGGATAGAGGACCGAAGCCGATGGCAATTGTGAAAATAAGAGCCCAGATAATACTAGGCAGACTTCTGAGCCCTGCTAAAATTACCCTCGCTACCATAGCGACTGGCAGAGGATACAGGTTGTTCGCTGCTAAAGATGCTATCGGCAGCGAAATAATGAATCCAATAACGGTGGCAATAAAAGCCATCTGGATGGTTTCTGAGATACCTTTCCATGCTTGTGAACAGAAAAACCCAATCTCTGAATCACACTGCAGGTTTGGTTCTGCTGAAAGTATTGACCAGTCTGGAGGAAACAGATCTTCTGTAAAGAAAATATACAAATTCTCGAAACTGCCATTAATATCTGACCAATCACCGATTACATCATCAATTGCTAGAAGCGTTAACAATAAAACTACCGTCATGCTGATGAGGAGTTTTTTATTCATTCCACCACCTCCTCAACGAGATCGTTACCTTCAATTCGCCAGATTCTAGTAGCGATACTTCTAGCGATATTTTCTTGGTGCTCTACCATAACTAATGTTGCACCCAAGTTGGTCAATTGAGACCGCAGCATTTCGATTATTGATTCAATATTATCGAGGTCTAACTCTCCGAGAAACTCGTCAGCGACAATCAAGCCGGGCTTTTGAATCAATGCGCGAGCAATCGCTACTCGCCTTTGCTGGCCGCCTGAAAGAATCCTGATTGGCTCATCAGCTACGTCAGCAATGCCTAAATTTTGAATTAACGTTTCAACCTCATTGTTCAGAGAATCCCCCAGACCGATGAATGGTGGATAGAACCTGGATTTTCTAGTTCTTGCACCAAGTTGGATGTTATTTCTTGCGCTACTGTGGCGAACCAGTCCTAACTTTTGCGGTATATAGCCAATTTCACCACGTGCAGAAAACATATTTTCAATCTCTCCTGAGACTGGTGCAATCAATCCAGCAATAGTGCGCAATAGTGTTGTCTTTCCTACCCCCGAAGGGCCAATTATGGCGATTCTGTCACCTGAATAGATTTCTGTAGTAATGTTGCTCACTAGCGATTTGGTGTAACCAATGTCAAGGTTTTTCAGTCGTATGATTGGATCTAAACCAGTCTCTGAACTGGAGGATAATGGTGTTTCATCCACTGGTTTAGGCCGCCCCAAAAATACACCCCATTCCACTGCGGCAAGCAGATTGTATATAGGAACTGCCCTGCTTACGATTCTGTAGCAGCTTCAGTAATACCATACTTTTCATCGTGATAATACTTCGACAATCCCGGTATGGCAGATAGCAAGTCTGAGTAACTACCCAAATGATTCTGACTGTTACCGGCTGCCAAACCGTATCCTTTACTGGTAACGGAGGATAATATTTCTCCACCACATTGTATTTGAGGCAAATCTGAAACCGAGTTGGTAACAGTATTGAAACAACCGTTGTATACCTCACCGTTTTGTTCATAGTTCTCCACCCAAATCTCATCATTCCAGCTTAGCATTGAATTGAGAATTGCATTCCTAGTTCTCACGTCCAGGTTATCTGGATTATACATGATCGGATGACTTGGTGACGAGCCCCATGCAGGAAGTTGAACATATTGATCTAGTGGTAAGCACCAGTCTGAATTATCGTTTACATCATCATTATCACAGTATTTGTGAACGGTGCTGAATTCATCTCCTTTAGCAAACGCCACATCACCATAACCTTCACTAAGGCATTCTAGAGCGCCTGAATATCCTGAATATAGTCCACCTGACTCAGGTATTGAAGCTGGATTACCAGCACCAGTGGAGCCATCAAAGTGGGCATTTATCGTGTCTCTAAGGGAATTTATGTCCTCAGTATCTCCGATAGGGTTGACATAACCATTGCCAATCATGTAGCCCATTGGCATTAGCATTCCTGCTGATTTCAGCCATCCAGTGTGACATGAGGTTTTACCCGCTAGTTCCGCGAAAGGATCTGTCGTCGCATCACCATCTAAGTGATATTGGGCCATGGTGCTATTCGCCAATACCCATGCTGCAGCATTGTAATATGTGTCACGCTCTGCGGTAGTCGTCTCGACTGCCAATACTTGCAAGTCATACTCTTTCCAGGCAATCCAAGCAGGACCGCCTTCCATGAAACCAATATCTGCATTGCCAAATCTTAGTGCTTGTATGATCATACCCTCTGAGGACACGTCGTATAGTTCAACATTAATTCCTAAATCATTTTCCAGTCTTTCTGCCATTCCATATGCGCTCGCATCTGCAGTTGAGTCCTCAGCAAGATAATATGCAATAGTAATTGTTGATTTGATATCTGATAGTTCATTGCCGCCCTCGAATGCATTTCCATACTTTGAAGATATACCAGGGATATTCTCCAAGGCTGCACCATAAGTTCCTAAATGCTCTTGAGAGTTAGTCGAGATCATTGCGTCTGTACCCAAAACTTCCTGCAAAATTGCTAATCCCTCAGAATTATCCTTCATTCCAATCAATGCATTTTTAATCAGTTGCTCTTTGTCCTCAGCCAAAATCTCTTCGTTATACATCACGGAGTGTGATGGTGAAGAACCAAACTTTGGTAGTGGAACATACTGGCTCATGTCTAGGCACCAGTCAGAATTATCATTGATATCTTCATTGTCACAGTATGAGCCGACGGTTGAATCTTTAGCGAACGCAACATCTCCATATCCGGCGCTTAGGCACTCCAGTGCTCCGGCATAGCCTGAATACAATCCACCGCTTACTGGTATCGATGCTGGGTTACCTTTTCCTGTTGAGCCGTCAAAATATTCGTTGATGGTAGTTCGCAAGGTTTCGGTGTCAGAAAGATCTCCTTGAACATTAACATAGCCATTACCGATTAGATATCCCATAGGCATCAACATACCTGCAGATTTCAACCACCCTGTGTGGCAGGAGGTCTTACCCTCTAACAGAGCGAATGGGTCTGTATTGTCATCTCCATCATTAAGTGCAATTTCCATTTCACTACCTTTGAGAACCCAAGCATGTGCGTTGTAGAATGCTCTACCATCATCCTTGGTATCAGCGGCTAGAACTTCTAAATTGTATGCGTTCCATCCAACCCATGCTGGCCCTCCATCAATATTCATTGCAATGTCTGCATTACCAAACCTCAGGGCTTCCATCGCCAGTGCTGCGCTATCTACATCGTAAATTGTAACATCCATACTTAGGACATCGCACAAGTATTCAGCTATCCTACTAGGATTATCGATAGATTCTGGCATTAGGTCGTCTTTGACGTCGAATGCTATTTTTAATTCGTCTCCGCTACATACCGATGATGTGCTTTCATCATCGTTGCCTATACAACCTGCAAGACTTGCAGAAAGTAGGGTAATTAGTATCATTGTTGCTGGTAATTTTGTCCTTATCATATTATCACTTTAGGTGGCCCGAAAAGCGTATCATATATATTGTTTAGGTTTCCCTAAACTTTCATTTTAATACTTCATTCTGCCAAAATCCATGGTACTGCAAGGCCTTCCGCATATCGATCATTGATTAATCCGGTATGACCGACTGGTCGAACCACAACTAGAACATCTAATTCGCCACCCCATGAGGATTTAGCAGCGCAGAATACTTCACCTACTTTGACACCATTCGGGTTGGTAGTAATGGTGAGGCTTCTCAGCTCATACAGACGGATCTCCAATTCGTGTAACTCTGACCCTGCCCCGTAAGTATGTCTATCTTTGTCCTTGATAGGGACTAATTTCATCTCATCCTCATCTATATCCAGAATAATCTCATCGTCTAACAACTGCACGGCCTGATTTAGCCTAGATTGTTGCAAATCAAATAAATCTGCAAGGTTGAAAGCCGATGATGCGGCTGAAAATTTACCGAACTGATGCGGCGTCCTTATAGTCAGGGATTGAATAATTTCAACATTTAGTCCACCATCTGTGGGCAGATTTAGCCAAGTGTATTGTTTGCCTGAGGGGTAGAGTGGTGCATTGGGGTTTTCATAGAATAAAGGCTCTCCCCAATCTTGTGGTGCTTTGGGGTTTGAGGTTGGTACTAAGCCCCCTAATAGTAGAATGACTATCATTGACGCTATGGCATAAGTGCGAATTTTTCCAAACTCGCGCCACGACTGTCTTCCAGCAGGACTAAGTATTGACAGAGTTAAACCCAAGGGTAAAATAAAAATTACTCCATATGGCAAAATCCACAATAAAACAATACATGATAGAAACATCTCAAAACCTTTGTCACCAAATGCAGTGCGTGGGGTAAGCGATCCCTGATCTAGAGTCCGGTTTTTGATATATACAATCAAGAATAATATCGCCACTAAAAGAGCTGATATTACCATGGAAGCAAACATTACGAACAAAACGATGAACCAGTGTTTCAACAATAATGTTTGGTAAAGGTAATCAATTTGAAGTTAATTTGTCATAGTTGAATGGGTTAGCGGACACATGGCAGATAAGGCGATTGAGTTGATCGATGTCAGTTTTCGCCATAAAATTCCCAGCCCGAAATTTACCAATCCGTGGCATACAAGAAAGGGGCCAGGTATTTTTGGCCTCAACTTCTCATTAAAAAAAGGGGAGATAATGGGCCTTGTGGGACCAAATGGCGCTGGAAAAACTACTCTACTTCGTATTCTCGCTGGAGTAATGCCCATTGATGAAGGCCGGATAAAAATCAATGAACTTGAATTGACAAAATCTGATGAGGCCGTTGATACTCAACTTAGGACACTAATCGGACACATGCCAGAACAAGTAAGATGGTCTGGATCAACAACCGTATACAAGACGATAGAAGATTTTGCGAACATGAGAAAGAGCCCAACCTCAACAGAAAAATTGCTCAAATTGGTTGGATTGAGTACAAAATCAAATGCTTCACTCGATGAGTTAAGCCAAGGTATGCGTCAGAGATTGAGCCTAGCAATAGCAATGATGGGTGCACCACAAATTCTTCTCTTGGATGAGCCGTTTAATGGTCTCGATCCTGTTGCAGCAAAATCTGTAGAGAAAATGATCAAGCAATTAACAAAGCGCGGTGTTTCGATAATTATTTCTTCACACCAGGTTAGTGGATTAGTCGGCCTAATCGATAAATTGTTACTGATTCACCGGGGGCAGATTGTCGCCGATGGGACGATTGAGGCTATCGAAACAAAATTAGGTCTTGAAAATAGGATTGAGCTGAAAGGGACTGGAGAATCACCTGATTTGGCAAAATATATTGGCTCAGGGGAAATAATCGAACACTCTGATGGTAAAGAAAGTTGGAACAGTATCATACAAAACCCGGATGAAGATTGTATTCAGAAAATAGTTAATGATGGACACAATTTAGTCGAATGGAAACGTAAACCACCAGATATTGTGGAATTATTGTGTCAAGCAACTGGTTTGGAAATTGAAGAAATCGGCATGGAAATTCAGTCATCTAACATGATGCCCTACAGAACCATCTCTGAGGAGGAATAGTATGCTAAAACGAGAGATAATGGCACTAATCAAACGGATTGTGTCTGAAAAATTATTCTCAACTAGGATGTATATCATGCTGCCAATACTAATGCTATTCATTCCTGGAATGGCATGGGGCTTCTCTGACCCGGATGTAATGCTACCCGGCGGAATAAAACCAGATAGTGTGATGGAAGTAATGTTCTATACTAGCCTTGGAATTGTCTTTGCCGGAACCATGTGTGGGGTATTATTGTCTTTTGATGGGATAAGTAAAGACCGATTCAGCGGTGTTTTAGAGGTAAAGTTATCACAACCAATGCCCAGACAGCAACAAGCTCTAGGACTTGCTTTAGGTCACTGGTTCGCAATATTAATCCCGATTTGGGCGCTATGGCTAATTTCAACAATCATTGTGATGGCAAGGTTAGACCAAGGTATAGCAATAACTGAAACTGTTGCATCATTCATATCTGTAGGCTTGATACTATTTTGGTATGTTATTTTCAGTCTGATTGCCTCAACATATGCAAGAGATCAGGGTACGTCAATCGCGTTTGGTATAGGAATGTGGTTTTTATTTACCTTCTTATGGGCACTGGTTACTTCTATGGTAGCATTTGCGACAGGAGTTAATGTTGGTGAAGTAAATAATCCGGAGATGATTAAAATTGAAGGCTTGCTAGATCTTTTGTCGCCAAACGGAGTGTTTCATCATTTGCTTGAGACTAATCTTGCTGGTATCGATAGAGGTGTATCCCCGGTTATTGCGTGGCTTGCTGCCTTTGTTTGGACATTAGTGCCGTGGCTATGGTTTAAATCCCGATTGAGCAAAATACAACCTTAATCTATTTATTTCCACGCAGACATCCAAAGAGTATTAGATAAGTGTGGCCTACCGATAGGTATGGCAACTAGACGTAATTATGTTCCAGTCACAGCGATTACTATGCTAATCATGATGATTTTGATGAGCATTACAAGTGGAGTTACAACACCCCAGCTACCTATTAGCGAGCCCATGGATGCCGAGGGCAGACAGGGAAGTAGCGGTCTGTCAGATGTCGACTGCTCCGGATACACATTTGAGGATTTATTCGACTACAATTTCGCATTATTTAACATCAATATCGGAACGGATTGGGCTACCGCAGAGATGGATGCGACTGCATACGTCAATGGTAGTAATTCAGCGACCGTCAGAGAAAATCTAGACGGTCTGTTTGAAGGGGCGCCAGGTGGAGATAACGACTGGATATCCACAGACGAGCGGGAAGCGGTTCGAGAAATAGGGCCCATGTGCATTGAAGATATGGAAACCCGACTAGGTATCAGAGAAGGGGTCCCACACAGAACAAACTCCGGAGTAGCATGGAATGATCTTGATTTTGTCGAGGAAGGAATTGCATTAGACGAGGTAGACTTGGTTGCTCCAAATCATCCAGAGGAACGCACATGCACCAATTTTGGAGCCTCGACGGACTGTAAAGAGATTCCAGTATCAGCGACCGACGACCTACAAATTAGTCTATTTGTCAAATCAGGAGAAAGCAACAACATGAGGTTTGACCAATTACCAAATCAAGGAGACTCTAATTTCACTCTAGCACTGAACGTTACTAATATGACCAATGCCGATTTAGTAATGACCTTCCCTGCGCTACAGGGATTAAGGATAGCTGGTTTTGCGATGGAGGATGACGGTGTCGAACTTATTGCCGGACAAGACTATATTGCTCCTCAAGAGGAATTCCTTCCCGATGGCAAGTTGAGAATACATCAGCATGTAGATTACGACAAATCTAACTGGCCTGTGGGTAGAAATCTATTCATTGACTTTACAACGGCGGAACCCGAATCAAACGACATACCACAATGGACCAATATGAAACCAAACAACAATTCGGTAATCCCATTGATGACTGGAACGGAATACCTCACTGTCAGTAGTGACAAACTGTCCGAATGGGCTACTGATTCAAATGGATGGAATCTAGATTGTGAGTTTGCTGATACAGGCTGGGAATCTCGGCAAGATGAATCTGGTAACCTGTTGGTTACTTCTCCATCTGGTGCCAGCATTTCCTCTGCCACATGCCGGGTTGTTGATCCATTTGGTGCGTCTGCTGAGGAGACATTAGATTTCACCTTTGGTCAACCTTTCACTGCATCAGCAGTTATCAATGACGGCGAAAATATTGATTTTACTATCACACCAACAGGACTCGTCGCTGAAATGACGGTTAGTGCTCATGCTCATCAAGACGGGACTATGGGCTCAATGCGCTCTTCAATGGCTAGTAATGATGCAATAACAATCGCCTTGCCAATGGATGGACTAAAACCTGGAATGGTGATGATTCTTGGCACTGCATCAGCAAACAACATGATGAATTTTGACTACATGCTAGACTTTGGTCTAGAAAAAGAGAGCCTTCCCCCAATAATCTCGTTAAAGACCAGTTTTGATGGCAATAATGCCACATGGGATGCAACAGGCCTCCAATTTACCCTCAAGGGGACTGTGTCAGACCCCGATGGAGAATCTGTTGCGATGACGTTACAACTGTGCGGCGCCAGTGCTACAGACTTTACTCAGGTAGGAATTAACTGGGAAATAGATGTGTCTATTGCAACCTGCGTCATGCAGGAAATAACTACCTATGATGTGATAATAACAGCAACTGATGAATCAAATATCGCCAGCACTCTTGAAGTCAATGTGGCTGATCCTAACGTTGTGAGCACTATTGACGATAACTCAAGCCCGGAAGATGATACATCAAGCGATGTTAATAGCTTACTACCAAGCATATCTATGCTTACCACAATTCTAGTAGCATTGGCTGGTGCAGCCCTTATCAGAAGGGATGAAGAATAAACATTCAACGGACGTAGGCTAGATGTTCAAAGCGACGATTGCATCACTAAGCCATGAGGGGGGTCTGTTGGCTCCATTCACTGGCTCTTCTCCAGCACTTGGCTCTATTATAGTTAAAATTGATGATGGTGAATACATAGGGAAAATAGATGCTGTATTGGGTAATACAGACAACCCTGTTGCCCATATTACACATCTTGACAGGAAAATAAATCCTGAGGGTTTCATAGGTTGCGAGGCTCAGATAAGAGCGAAAACCCATCGTCAAGAAAATAGCAATCGACAGGATGAAAAACGGGAATATGGCGATAGGAATAGGCGATCGGATAATCGTGGACGTAACCAACGAACTGGACGCGACAATCACCAACGTTCTCGGTGGCGAGGTGATAGACGAGAATATTCTAACGACAATCGTCGAGATTCTTTCCGAAGGGATTCGAATCGCCGTGATTCAAGCCACCAAAATGCCACCCGAAGAAGATCAAGAGATCGAGATTCTAGGATAAATTCTAGCAAAGCAAGAGGAGGGGGAAATAAGACCTTTGCTGACAATGATTGGACGTGCAACAAGTGCAATAATGTCAATTTCTCATTTAGGAAAGAATGTAATCGATGTGGCGAACCCAAACAGACTCGATCAGACGGACAGAGGCAATTCAACAGAGATAAAAATCAGAAAAAGGTCAGACAGAATAGAAATGATGGCCCGAACCGAAAATTCCGCAAAGCAAGAGGAAAATCCTCCAACCATGCCCACAACAGGGGGCCTCAGCCTCTCAATGCACGCGCCCGCAAGAGAAATCGCGATGATTAAGTAATTCATACACAAGCAGATAACAATGAGTGCTGAGAATCACTACTTGGATGCTATTGAAGCACTGGATAATGAAGACCGAGAAGGTGCGCTATCGATGGCCTACAAGGCCGTGAAAATCGACCCTGAACATGTCGATGCGTGGCAAGTGATTTCCGATGCTCATTTGTTAGCCGATGGGAAACCTGCTAATCTCATCGATGCTTCAAAGTCCTTGGCTGCGGTCAAAACTATCACAAAATTAGACCCGACAAGAATTGACATGTGGGTCCGTGGAGGCAGGCTCCTAGCAGATGAGCTTGGCCTGATGTTTGATGCACTAGATTGGTGGCAAGAAGTCAGGGTTCATGCTCCATATGAAGTAACTCCCCTGATTGAGCAAGCAACAATTCTAGCCGATTTGGGGCTTTATAAAGAAGGACGAGAACGAATTGAGACAATCCTGAACGAAAATATGGATGTGGCAACAAGTCAATACGGTCGAGTGCACCAATTACTTGGTTTATTCAACACTGCAGTTCAACAAAACACGAATGACCATTTCAAGCCATGGGAAAAGCGACACCCGGGATGGGGCGCAATCGAGTCAAAGATGCGCAAAGCACCGGTCTCAGAAACGACTATTTTCATGCTCATAACAGTCCCTGTGCTATTCGGTGTGATAGTTTTATCCAACCTACTTGCGGGTGAAGGGATTGCTGCGTTTTGTCTAACTAGCGTTGTGATTTTCATTGCGGTTATTGCGGGCATGAGATTCACGAAGAATATGTTTAGAACAATCAATAGACCTGCTTTTAACCTATTGAGAGCCATGAATTTTGAATCTTCTTCAGGCTACAGTGTTATTTCCGAGGACATTAGAACGTCTGTTCTTTACATGTATATCTTACAGAGAAAACCAGTTGCTTGGCAGGAAAGAATGCTGATGATTGTTGAAGAGAAAAATAAATTACCAAAAAATTGGAGTCCTGAGTTGCCAGATTTTGACTCTCACCTAGATGATATCGGGACTATTGAAGATGGAGACTCACCATTTTGGGAATCTGAGGAAGCAGAGCCATATGAGGAAGAGTAATCACGTTCCAGCGTTGTAATCATCAAGATATTCGGTTTGATCGTTGGTCAGGCTATCGATGGAGAAACCTAGAGTGGCCAATTTGGTTACAGCAAGATTTTGATCTTGTTCTGTAGTGATATCATAAACGATTGGTTGCATGTCCGCACCTTCTTTTGCTAGCCGACAAAGTGCCAGATATTGGTTAGCGAACGACATGTCCATGACTTCAGATGGATGACCTTCAGCCGCAGCAAGATTAACCAAGCGTCCATCGGCTAGAAGGTATATTTTCCTCCCATCTTGCATTGTATACTCGACGTTGTTGTCTCTGATTGTTCGGTCACTGGCAGATTGGGATTTCAAGTCATCAATGTTTATTTCACAGTCATAGTGTCCAGTGTTGGAGATTATAGCACCATCTTTCATTGAGGCAAAGTGCCTGCCGACAATAACGTCTTTCATTCCGGTAGCTGTACAGAATATGTCTCCATGTTTGGCTGCCTCATCCATGGTCATTACCCTGAAGCCATCCATGACGGCTCTAAGGGCAGGTAGTGGATCGACTTCTGTGATAATTACATTCGCTCCCATACCCTGTGCTCTCATAGCGACCCCTTTACCGCAGTGGCCGTATCCAGCAACAACGAAGGTCTTACCAGATATTAGCACAGATGTGGCTCTGAGAATACCATCAATTGTTGACTGACCTGTTCCATACACATTATCAAAATCCCATTTAGTAACTGCATCATTTACGGCAATTACCGGATACTTCAGATCTCCAGCCTTGCCCATTGCTCTCAATCTGTGAACTCCAGTGGTTGTTTCTTCAGTACCGCCAATTACGCCATCAGCATACTCGCTCTTTTCGCCGTGTACTCTGACTATCAGGTCAGCGCCATCATCAAGCGTCAGAGTTGGATTAAATTCTAATGTTCTGTCGATGCACCAATAAAAATCTTCAACGCTTTGACCATGCCAAGCGTGGATTGAATAGCCTTCAGCTGCTAGCCAAGCAGCAACATCATCCTGAGTCGATAATGGATTACAACCTGACCATGAAATCTCTGCTCCTGCTGCAGCAATTGTCTCTATCAACACGGCAGTTTCTTTAGTTACATGCAAGCATCCAGCGACTTTCATCCCAGCGAGTGGTTTGGTCTTGAGCGCTTCTTCCTTGAGTGCTGCTAACACAGGCATTCTAGCTCTAGCCCAATCAACCCTCAGTGCCCCTGCTTCCGCTTGGGAGATATCCGCAACTGTATACTTGTCAGTCTTGTCCATGTCCAGCCGTGCAGCCAGTCTCTTTTGAACTCATTGACCTACAGGCCAAACAATTCAACTGCGGCTTATCCCTGTTGCTGCACATATTGTGCGGCGTATTGCTGAGCGTATGCCGCTGCAGTCTGCGCATCGTATCCTTGTGCGATGAACTGTTGGTAGTATTGCTGATATGCTGCATCCATCGCTGGATTTGATGCGGCAGCAGGTGCTGCAGCTTGTGCTGCACCCGCTCCTGCTCCACCCAATCCTGCTTGTGTGGCATATTGCTGCGCATAAGCCCTGGCAGTTTCCTCAGGATATCCTTGCGCAATTAGTTGCTGCACATATTGCTCAACCGGATCTTGTTGGAATGCACCTGCAAGGTTGAAGTCCTTGTAGTCTCCATCCATGCCTTCACCACTGCTTCTTCGAAGGAATACCAGTGTCAGGACAACAATAACGATGATTGCCAAGGCACCTATTCCAATGAAAATAATATCTGTTGCTGATTCAGCATCGCCATCATCAGTAACTGCTGGAGCAACCCATTCACCGTCAACTAGAGAATAATCACCTTCCCACTGGCATTCTCCTGACACGAATATCCATCGGCCTGCCTTGTCATTAAGATCGACTTCAGCCGGGACTTCAACTCCTCGACAAATTGGCAACGTCAGAGTAATAGATGCTGGATTGTAAATTTGCACATAGTTCGGGTCCAAAGGACTCAGCTGTTGTTCTGTGACCCACCGCTTTTCTGAGTCAGAACCAAATTCATATACTCGTATGTAGATCTCAACATCTCTAGATACATTTGAGTGGAATGCATCGATATCTAAACTTAATTCAAACGAATCTCCGGTTCCTATACCGCTGACAACTGATAATTGTCCTGTTCCTTTTGCGGCTTCTCTGACAAAGAAATCTGTCTCATCAAGTAACGATTCATCGGTAGTAATTTCGATATATGCATCGCCTTCATCAGAACCGCTCACAACAAGACCTGATAAATTGAAGAATGAGTCAGTATATCCAGCTCTATCTGCCCAGTTTGTGAAGTCTATTGCAGGTGGTTCGTCACCAAATCCTTGAGGCTTTACATCAAAACAGAATTCCATATCATCATCCCATTTACCGGACTTATCATAAACAGTCAACTTCACCTTAATTGGGGTAATAGCAACTTCAGTAGTCGGGTTGAATGTTAGATTACGCCCAGCATATGATTCCCCTTGATCATCAACACCATAACCGCCGAAAGTGTAGGTCCAAACGCCTTGGCTTGCTTCCGATTTGATGTAAATATTGGAATCCAAACTTATTGCCTCATCCCAAGGCTTGTCGAAGGTTACCTCCCATTCATAGCGTTCAATCCCGGACCCCTCCAAAGCGTCTGGATCGCTTGAATTTCCAGCATTAAATTCGATCGGTATTTGTCCACTTTCGCCTAGAATTATTTCATACTTAGGATAATTGTCGGTTATAGAACATGTGCCGACCAGATTTATGTTGTCAGCATAGGTATCTTTCATCACCACATAGGCGTCCGCAATCGGACTAAATGCATCTGCATTGGCATCATTTGTCTCAAGTGTTACATCCAACTTTCTCGAGGAACCATTATCATCATGAAGCCAAAGAGTAACTGTCCATTGTTCCTCTTGCTTGCATTGACCTTGAGTGCCAATAGATTTACAGAAAGTCATAGTTGGTGATGAATCGGTGTCGAAGAGTGGTGAGACATAGTGGTCTATTTGCCCAGGTGCCATTGTCCCCATATCCCAGGATGTCGGTCCCGAAATCAACCAATCTGTGTGTAAGTCAACCTGTGCGTCTGTTTGGTAACTGAAGGTAATCTCGGCATTACTCTTCATGTAATAAGTTGCATAACCCGCTCCCAATGCTGGGGTAGGTACTTCACCGTTGATCAGGATATCAGTTCCTTCACGCATTGCGCCGAATGGATCTGGGTAGTCTCTAACTTGGTAATCGAGAAGATTACTCAGCAAGTCAAATTCAGCGCTACTAGCATTCTGGGAATTAGCCTCTACATTGATTGTCGAGATAATCATGCCACCCGATCCGTATCTACATATTCCCAGCAAAACATCGTCTGTATCCTGGGCTTTGTGAATTATTGACTGGAAGGTGGCCACGTTTTGATTACCCGAACAAATCTTTGGCACATCTGTTGTTGCTTCGCTTCCAATGTCGAGGGCAGATGATGCGACCGGGCTAAATCCTTCAAAATTGCTGGTCTTAATGCCGTCGAGTATTGGATGGAATGGATCAAATACTTCAATGTCAGCATAGTTTATTTCAGCACCGTTAGTTCTGTCAACTATTTCTAGCCCTAGAGGTAGACGGGGTTCCAAGCTTGTTCCAAGACCGTAGGTCTGCGTTCCATGTGGGGCAAGATGTGCTTGTATAGTTCCTCCACTACTCATGAAATTGACAAGAACCTGTTTTCTGTTGACGTTGTTTATTGTCTCAGATAGCGTTTTGTAATATGCTCCACCATCGTCCTTCGCAGTGTTGAAGTCTTGCCACGGTAGGATAATCTTGTCGTAATTTGTGAACCAGTTAGTTTTGAAGTAGGTGTCCCAGTCATTCATGGTAAACTGCGTGTAGGTCTTCCCCATTATGGCTAAATCTTCGATAATCTTTGACGTTCCGGGGGTGTTGTCCGACAGAATTGCAACATCGACATCATTAGCGAAAGTTGCGCGGAAATATCTGGCGTCTCCTGACGGAGTACCGTCATCGAGTTCGGAATAATAGCTAATGTTGTAGGTGTGACCATCTACGTATCCATCCCACGGTGGGAAGGATAGATCAATTCTCTGTCCACTGATTAATGATTGGGCTGGGCCCGCGTTCGAGGAATGGACAAGAGAGTTTGTTGTCTCATCAAAAATGTTCATGTAAAACAAATAGTCACCCTCCAGCACACCGTTAGTTGCTGAAATGTCCCAGTTGTGCGTCAACGAACTGTCAATTGGCAGCACACAGTTTAGTCTAACTTCTGTCAAACAAGATAATCTATTTGGCTGGCCTAGTACGATGTCTACAGACTTTACTTCGAATATTACACGCTTGATGTTGTTGGCTGTCGACCTTTCTTCAGCACCAAACCAGTTAGTTCCAACTATTGTATTATCATACACTGTTTCAACCTCGATCATATAGACTCCTGCGTTGAAGTCGTGGTCAGAAATTACATCTGACGACGATTCCTCAGAGTCGACGTTGGTTCTTGTTATGGAGTATGCTGCTTCTTCTTTGAAAGTAAATTCCTTGACGGTTATATTGTTGATACCAACTCCCCGGAATCCGTCATTGATTCCATTTCTTCCGTCATCATCAGAGTAGAAGTCAAAATTTAATTGCACTGTGGCTCCCTCTAGGCTAATACACTCTTCGTCCCAATCTGAGCTATCCGTGGAACTTGTGTTATAGACGTAGAGATGCGTCAAATCGATACTTGTTGTTTTAACCAACCCGTCAGAATTGAAGAACACGTTCCAAGGCTGTCCAATACCATCTGTATTCCTTGGGTCACCAATGAATTGTATTTCTTCAAAATCAATTGGGTTTGTCTCATTCACGATTCCATTACCATCTTCGTCAATTTGACAGGTTCCATCTTCATTGTAATCATTCCACTGGCCGTAAATGTTACCCGAAAAATCTGTTGAATTTCTCTCGTAATCAATTGTCAGAGACATAAAGTCACTCGGATCTATATTACCATCTGAATCTATTTCAAAAAATGTATCGGCGAAATACTCAAACGAAAGTGATACAAAGTCTCCCGAAATGTTGGTCAAATTAACATCGATTACTGTCAAGGTTTCATTCTCCCATGCATCGCCATACCCCAGAGTACCGGTTTCTGTCAGACATGGGTGACCAAACCAATATGCATCATTATTGAACACAAAATCAGTGGGGCAAAGTATCGTATCGTTATACAGAGAGCCTTTTGGATTATTACTCTCAGTATATCTTGAACCATCAGTAGAGTTATCAAAAGAGACTATGCAGTCTGCTGATGGTTCGCCGCATTTTATTGTCGAGGGTATGGCCGATGAAACTGTTGCATTAATATCAAAGTCGACAAAAGTATTGCCCCAGTTGTTAGTTGTTGCTGAAATATCATAAGTTCCCTGAGCATATAAGCGACCGGGTTCAAAGAAATCGATGAACTCAAGAGCTGGGTCATAGAGATTGAACGGAGTTACATAATTCACGATTTCATCATTGATTGGCTGCTCATCCCAGCCGTTATTGGATAATGCTGCGGATATACGGTATGTTGTGTCGTTTAAGAAGTCAGCCTGTATAGTAGTTTCATACTCTTGCCCAGGCCCTAAATTATTAACTGTGATCGGTGTTTGTAGGTTCTGAGAGTTAGGGAAAAATGCTGTGTTTTGTTTGGTGATCGTTAAGTTATCTACAGCAAACCCATCAAATCCAGTCCACAATGTTTCGTTAGCATCTGAAACTGAACCACCAAAACCGGTCCTGAACCTAAATCTTAGATCGATTATCTCGCCAGCCCACGGGCTTAAATCAAACGATCCTACTCCATCATCAGTAAACTTATCCCATCCATAGTTGGATTGTGTGATGTATTCATCGTAATCATACAGCCCCTCTACTTCCATTCCTGCTTCATATATCTTCCATACCCGTTCATCATCAAATCCACCCCACAAAGAGGACCCTGACCAGCAAGCACCGGCAATGAAAGCAGTGGTCGGACAATTGATTACATACCATCCAGTATCCTCACTTCCAACTTCTATCATTGCCAAATCATCCCAAAGATTCCTGATGATGAAATTACCATTTTGGCTGACGAAACCTAGTCCTTCATAACCAAGATGTCTATATAGTTCTACACTCATGAACGCTCTGTCTGAACCTGTCAAATCAACGTCTTTGAGAACCATGGCTTCGTCCCAATTAGCGCCATAGCCTGTCCATTCTTGTCCATTGGAGTCTGTTACCGTTTCACCTGCCCACATGAAATGAGTCGGATTGAGATAATTAGCAGATCTGGTCGATTGAGCTTCCTCTGAATTATCTCCGGATGACACAGACGTTTGTTCCTTCCAATGATATGATGACTGGTCTACGTAGTCTATGTACTCCCAAGAACAACCGATACCGCACCCTGAAATGTCTTCAGGAAGGTCCCAATCGTTAGAATATACAGTTTGATTGGTTGAGTTGAGTTGATCTACAATCTTCAGTTCTACATTCAAATCTGCTGTCAGTCCATTGAGTACACTCATACCAGTGTTTGTCACGGTGATATTGAGGTTTCTGTTACCTTCACCGACAATTCCGATATACCGGTCAACCGGGTTTATTTCTAAGCCTGAAACAGAAAGATCTTGGTTGTCCATTTCAATGATTGATAATGTATCGTATTGACCTTCCCATCCAAGGTTATCACTCCAACCACCGAATCCCCAGTTCTTGTGTGCTACTACGATATCTAACGGTGAGTTGGATGGCCCTACTAGTTGTCCGACTTCAGCAACGTGTGGCCTCAGGCCTGCAGCGTAAGACAACGGGCTTAGATGACCACCATTTCCATCAGAAAGGGTAATTTGGATAGATGTAGGTGCAGTCAATAGATATCTATTGCTGGACACACCAGTTGAGTCTGTAGACACCTCGGCCTCTGCTAGGCTGGGCACGATAAAATCAGGTTCTTGATCACCATTCAAATCAGTTGCAGTTAAGGTGAAAGCCGCATATGACCCGAATGGAGCCTTTACTGGACTTGACCAAGAACCAGAACCTGTCGATGTCACGTATGTGACATTTTCAACTACATCATCGACCATTGCGAGGACATCTGCGATACCGTCATTATCCAAATCTGCAACCGACAAATCACTTGCCCGTGGTGTAGCCATATTGATTACATGCTCAGTCGTACTTGTTGGGGTTGGGCTGTATGTGTATGTGGGCGGGAATGAGTTGGTCTGACAATTAAATTCTACAATCGAAACGTTGTCACTGTGACCGGGGTTAGTTGGTTGCCCAGTTGCGTAATCTAGACCTCCGCTTCTAAGCAGCCACATATCGTTGTCGAGACAGGTGCCGCCTCCACCGAAGCCTCCACCTACTTGTGAGTCTCCCCAATCACCAGCAGCAAAGGCTCTGTAGGTATTTTGTTGAGAAGGGCCGAGATTGGTTATCAAACCTTGAGTATTACCAGTAACTGGTCCTAAGTATGTAACAACTCTTTGCGTAGTGATGTCAGCCTGCAGGTCCAGTACCATAACGTCATCAGTACCATCCTTGTTTAGATCTGATACTTCAAGATCCCAAGCCCAGAAATGAGTAAATCTTGCGCCGATGGACCAGGTCTTTTCACTACATCCACCATTTTCTATGATAGTTACGTTACCTGGTTCACCTGCTGGGGAGCCATCATCGTTGGTCTTGAACGGATTGTTCCTTTGGAAAATTACAATGTCAATTGCACTATCACCAGTAAATTCACCAACTTCAATAAATTGAACGTTAGAAAATTCGTCCCAATCAGCATTTCTATCCTGATTAGCGGAAACCCAGATATCCTGACGCTCAGAAAAATCTCCGTTGCCATCGTTCCATAATACTGAAATGGTGTGTGTACCATCTGTGGCTACGGCAATATCATTGTGACCATCACAATCGAAGTCCCCGATTGCAACGTCATGCGGGTCACGATTTGTGGTGTAAGTTCTTGCTTGGGAAGCGCTTGCTGTGGTTGCTAATGCTGCAGTGGTAGAAAGTACCATCAACATACAAAGAAAGATGCTTCTTGCGCGGGCTTTGGAGAGATTGTCTTGGGAAAACATCGTCATCACTTGTTGACGCACACATACTACCACTTTAATTGCTTTGGAATTTTGTCCTTAGAACAACACTTAACATGCTTAACAGTGAAGCGAAATTGACAAATCAAAATCCGAATAATTACAATCAAACCTTGCCCGCAAGCCAGCGTGGCGAGGGACCCCAGCCTACTGCATCACCGCCATGGACTTTTACTAATTTTCCAGCAGAAAATAATGACTCTAGCCATACCTCCAGAACGGTGCCTTCTCGATTGCCTAATTTTTTACTAGCGATTTCCTCAATATCACTGGTTTTCAAAGCAGTAAATCCATAATCACGAACTACAATATTCATTAATTCCCTTAACCAAGCTTCCGCCATTGGATCGACGCTCATTGTTCCCTGCACTGGCAGTGGCTCATCCAACTCAGCAAAGATTTCCATCAATTCGATTGGATCAGGTTTGGTTAAATTATCTAAACCCAGAGCCCTAAGTTCTGTTTCGAGATCTAATTCTCCAATTGGCCTGCGAACTACTGGTATCCTCGATGGGTCAGGCTCAGGGCCCATATCCAGTGGCTTTTCGCCCAACGGCTGGTCATCAATACCGATTTTGTTGCTAGGGTTAGTGTTCACACCAGAAGTATTTGTCGCCTTGACTTCTTGACCTATTGGCATCATCCAGCCGACACCTTCTAACCCTAATTCTGCAACTTTTTCACGCACCCAGTCTGCATCACCACGCAGCAGTATTTCGGTGTCATTTTCGTCAGAACGGAAGCGATATTGAACAAATCCCTTCAGGTCCGCCATAAAAAATCCTCGAACTATCTCATCTTCAAGATGACGCTTTATTTTGCTAGTTGTCGCAAAACCGTATGCAATATACCACCATTACGATAATACTCAACTTCAACGGGTGTGTCTAAGCGGACTTGGGCTTGGAAATTAATGTCTGTCCCGTCTTTCTTTTGTGCCCTTATAGAAAGCAATTGCAATGGCTCGACATCATTAGTGATTGGAATACTATAAGTTTCATGACCATCGAGTCCAAGAGACTCGGGAGATTCTCCCGGCATAAATGTGAGTGGTAAGACCCCCATCCCTACTAGGTTTGATCGATGGATTCTTTCGAAAGAGGTTGCAATAACTGCCTCTACACCGAGCAAGTAAGTGCCTTTTGCTGCCCAATCTCTCGACGAGCCGGTGCCATACTGAGAGCCTGCCAAAACTACCTTCGCACCAGCATAGGCGTTGGCAGCGTCGAATACAGATACAATCTCACCTGTCTGTGGGTGTTTGGCAAAACCTCCTTCGGTTCCGGGAGCCATTTGATTTCTAATTCTGACGTTAGCAAATGTTCCTCTCATCATTATTTCATGGTTGCCTCTTCGACTACCGAACGAATTGAAGTCACTTTGGTCAACCCCTCTCTCAACTAGCCACTGACCAGCTGGGCCGCTTTTTGGAAAGGATCCCGCAGGTGAGATGTGGTCAGTCGTAATCGAGTCACCGAGTTTCAACAACACCTTGGCCTCGTGTATTGATTCTATTGGCTCGGGCTCTGGACTCAATCCTGAAAAGAAACTTGGTAGTCTGATATATGTAGACTCTTCTTGCCATGGATAAAGTGGGCTTGTTTCAGCTGGAATTGAATCCCACCTTGGCTCATTCATAGCATCAGCATAGCGCTGTTTGAACATTTCTGGTGTTATCGCTGACAGGGCCTCAGCAAGCTCTTCATCTGTCGGCCAAACTTCAGATAACATAACAGGTGTTCCGTCGTTAGAATATCCCAGAGGTTCGGTTTCTAAATCTATTTCCAAGTTACCAGCTATTGCATATGCAACAACCAATGGAGGACTTGCCAAATAAGAAGCCTTTACTTTGCTATGAACTCTACCTTCGAAGTTTCTATTCCCGGAAATAACCGAACCGACTACTAATCCAGATTCTTCAATGGCTTCATCTATTTCTACTGGCAATGGCCCAGAATTGCCAATGCATGTCGTACAACCATAACCTACTACATTGAAACCCATTTCATTCAGGTCTTTCTGAAGACCTGTAGCCTCGTAGTATTCTGTTACCACTCGGCTACCGGGAGCCAACGAGGTCTTGACCCACGGTTTTACACTCAGACCGCGATTTCTTGCATTGCGAGCCAATAAGCCAGCGGCCAACATCACGCCAGGGTTCGAGGTGTTCGTGCAGGAAGTGATTGCTGCAATCACCACATCACCGTGGTTTAGATCGAATTTTTCTCCATTGTATTCGACAATTGCGCTATTGGACAGGTCGGCATCGCTAAGGCCATGTCCCTGATGCCCCAGTTCAGTGGTCAACGATTCGACAAAATGGGTCTTCATGTCTGCAAGGTCAACTCTGTCTTGCGGTCTTTTTGGGCCTGCAAGAGCAGGTCGGACAGTGTTTAAATCAAGTTCGAGAAGTGCCGTGTAGGACTTTTCGGCAGCGTTGACATCATACCACAACCCTTGGGCTTTGCAGTATTCCTCTACTCCTTTTATCGCTGATTCTTCCCGTCCTGTCAATCGCATGTATTCCAGAGTTCGCTCATCTACAGGGAAAAAGCCGCATGTCGCACCATACTCAGGTGCCATGTTAGCGATAGTTGCACGATCGGCGAGGGTAAGAGCAGACATTCCGCTACCGAAAAATTCGACAAATTTACCGACGACACCGTGCTCTCTAAGCATCTCTACTATTCGTAATGTCATGTCGGTAGCTGTTACTCCTGGGCTCAGGCAACCAGTTAATCGAACGCCGATCACATCAGGTGCTAGCATGTAAATTGGCTGACCTAGCATTACGGCTTCTGCCTCAATTCCACCAACACCCCACCCTAAAACTCCTAAGCCGTTAATCATCGTTGTATGAGAATCAGTACCGACTAATGTATCTGCAAGCCACACGCCATCTTCTTGTCGTGCAACACTTGCGAGGAATTCTAAATTTACTTGGTGGACGATACCTCTTGATGGAGGAACTACTTGAAAACCTTTCAAAGATTTCTGACCCCATTTTAAGAAAGTGTAACGCTCCATGTTACGATCATATTCAATGTCTAAATTCACCTCTAGGGCATTTTCGAATGCTCCTGAAACATCAACTTGAACAGAGTGGTCAATTACGAGATCAACCGGGACTTGGGGATTGACTTTCTCTGGGTCCCCGCCCATCGCCACCATTGCATCTCTGAGAGCAGCTAAATCTACGACTGCAGGAACTCCAGTAAAATCTTGTAGAATTACTCTTGATGGCCTAAATGGAATCTCATTGCGCTCCCCGTTAGGCTCCCATCCAGCAATATTTCGCACGTCTTGCTCGGTGACAAGAAAACCATCATTGCCTCTTATTGCGCCCTCGAGAAGAATCCTAATCGAATATGGCAAATGAGTTGTATCAATGCCGTTCTCATCTAGGCTAGATAACGAGTAGTAATGGCCGCCAATAGTCAATTCACGTCTTGCGTTGAAGGTATCAATGGTCGCCATGGTTTTACCTAAATCAAAGACATCTATCAATCAAACGCTTTGCTGGATGTGTTAACTTTACCAGAAATACCACCAGGGTGTTTCTTCTCCGCCGTTGGTGGTAACGCTCACCAAGGTCACTGGGTTGGCCGGTCCAGTCCCGCTTGGGCCCTGCCCTGTCTGGACTTCACTGATCGAAGTAACATGTTCACACCCATCGCTAATATCACCGAATACAGTGTGAACACCGTCCAAATGTTCTGGGGTACTATCCTCTGGGACTAGGAAAAACTGGCTTCCACCAGTGTGCGGATTGGTTTTTTTTGCCATTGAAATCGTACAGGGGGTGTGGAGTAAGCCATTATCTGCCTCATCGGGGATTGTGTACGAGGTCTTTCCGCCGCCGCAATCAAGTTGATTGTCCATTGCCTCACCATCGCAGTAGCCATACCAATCAGCTGCATAACCGCCGGTTCCGTCGCCTCTGTTGAAATCTCCACCTTGAATCATAAAATTATCCATTATTCGATGAAATTGAGTGTTGTCATAATTCCCAGCAGTGGCATGGAGATGCAGATTCTCAACGTGAATTGGTGCACTATCAGGTGCTAAATCTATGGTTATCACTTCATCTTTATACAACCCATCCGAATTTGTCCAAGTAATTCTCATCTTTGCCTCAGTTGGCAAATCGGTCGGGGGTGTGTAGGTTGCCGCCTTAACGAGCAACAATGAGACCGTGATGGCCCCTAACAAAGCACCGATACCTGCTAATGTGGGAGTACCATCATTAACAAGGCGGGGAAATGCGGTTTCTTTGATACGCTTGTCTTGCATTTCGTTCAGTAATTCATTGTAAGCAGAGTTGCTAGCCTTATTTCTGGGCGATTTTTTTACTGAATCACGAAGTAGCGAAGCAGCCTTGCGATAATCGGCGCGTGAGTCTTTCTTTTTCGCTAAAGCCCAAGTTGCTTCACCAGCGATTCGCAGTGTTGTTGCATTATCTCCATTAGGGTCCACTTCCCTGAGTAAATCGAGACATGCCAAAGCGTTTCCTTTAGAAAGTATTTTTTCGGCTTTTTCCCAGGTTTTGCCAATATCTTCTTCGGCCATGTATCACCCGACAAGGCATGTGGTTTTGAGTTTCACTATGCAAAAACAAATCGACTTGTTCATGACCTGAAAGCAACATGTTCAAAGGGTGCTTGGTGGCACCTAAACCTAAGGGCGGGGGGAAACGGCCTAGGAGAATTACCCTGATGGAAAACATTGTCAATGATTTCACAATAAATA
>MDSZ01143237.1_pt1 | contig 27801 bp, 16 predicted proteins | sample 811201 | NCBI WGS metagenome assembly MDSZ01 (sample SAMN05326647, study PRJNA326480) | marine metagenome | isolation source: seawater | place: Indian Ocean: North | collected 2010 | reverse complement strand
TCCTGAGTTTAGAGAATATTTGTCACTTTGGGAAAAGTGCAGGGATTGCTATCGTGGTGAAGAAGCAGTAAAAAGTAAAAACCAAAGGTATCTACCTTTTCTTACGATGCAGGAGTCCACAGAATACTACAATTATAAAAACAGGGCCATATTCTTAAATGTGATGAGAAGAACAATTCACGGCCTTGTTGGTGCATCCTTGAGAAAGAGTCCTATTATAAAAGTTCCTTCAAAGATGGAGCCGTATCTTGAAGATATGAATATGATGGGAATGACATTCCAAGAGATGCTTCAGAAATTACTGACAGAGTTGTTGATAACAGGAAGAATCATTGTTGTTGTAGATAGAGCAGAAAATAGTAGGTGTTATGCAACTTGCTATTCTGCAGAGTCCAATATCAACTGGAGATTTGAGCAATCAAATCCAATTATGGCTGTCTTTGCAGAAGAGGTAAATGTATCAGATGATGGTTTTGAGCATGAACTTCATGAGCAATTTAGAGTATATGATTTTGATAAGGATAATGCTCTAAGAATTAGAGTTGCCATGAGAAAGATACCAGATGAAGATGAAAATTTAAATGAAGACGAGGACAAAAACAGCTTTGAAATTATCCATGAAACGTATCCTTCATTCAGAGGGGAAACTCTTAGAGAACTACCTGTTTTTGCATTTAATTCAGTAGGTCTTGGATTGGACAACTTGGCCCCTCCTCCGCTAGTCGATCTTGCAAATATTTCTCTTTCCCACTATCGTACTTCAGCAGATTTAGAGAATGGAAGACATTTTACTTCTCTTCCACAAGCATGGATCACAGGGGTGGACCCAGATGAATTTAAAGGTGGCCTTCACATTGGAGGAAGCACTGCTTGGATTCTCCCAAGTGATACTGCTAGGCTAGGATATTTAGAATTTTCTGGTCAAGGATTAGGTTCTTTGGAGAATGCTCTCCGAGAAAAAGAATCAATGATGGCAATTGTGGGTGCTAGATTACTAGAATCCAAGAGAGGTGTGGAAAGTGCTGAGACATCAAGAATCCGTCAGAATATTGAAACCAGTATTCTGTCCCATATTGCGGTCACCCTACAAAACGGTCTTCGTAAGGTACTGAAATATATGGCTCGTTGGGAGGGTCTTGATGAAAACGAAGTCCATTTAGAATTAAATATGGATTTTGTGGACGTTCGCATTCCCCACCAAGAGATCATTTCTTTAGTACAGGCCTATCAGATGGGGGGAATATCAATGGATACTCTATTGCATAATCTGAAGCAAGGGGAAGTGATACCAGATGATGTCTCTATTCAAGATGAACGAGATAAAATAGAGATGGATCATGGACCAACAGAAGATGGACCTGAAGACAACAGAAGTGAAGTTCTCCGAACAAGCGAGCAAGAAAAACTACGAAGGGAATTATCCCCCTCAGGAAGAGGTGATTGACTCTATTCTAACAAGACACATAAAAGTTATAAAATTTTCTAATTATGCAGCAAATTCAATAATTAAAGAGTTTGATGGGTTTAGGAATGAATTAGTTGCAGACTTTCTTTTAGACGTTAGGGATTCTCCTTATTTTACTTCAGTAAATAGGTTAGATCGTTTTCTAGAGAAAATGCACATCAAGTTTTCTCAGTTGATTCAAAGGATTGAAACCTCAATAGAAGAAAATGCTGACATTCTTTTTTCCAGTGAATTGAATTTTTTAGGAAATTTATTTAAGAACCTATCCTACAAAAAAAGAAGAGTACATCAATATGATCTTTTTGGTGTTGATTACAAAGAACATCTTAGAGGAATCCTTAATTCTCTTAAAAAAGACATAACTTCTAACTACAAGATATCAATCTCTTACAATCACCCAGATTCTTATCTTCTTTCAAAGTTTAGAGGGACCCCTCAGTTTTCATATAAGGATAGTATTTTTACAAATTATCGTAATAAACTAAAGACACTGTTTAAAAATATTTTTATATCTCACTCATCTGAGACTAGATTATATTTTTTTATTCATAATAGTCATGTTTTCAACTATTATGCAGAAGCAATCCCTTTTGAAGAACCTCCTACTAGAAAGAAGAAAGAACCCCTTGGAGTTTATTCAACTATAGATTTTTCTCCTCAGAAAGATTCTAAGCCTTGGAAAGGGGTTCTCCTTCATTTCAACTCCCCTCTTACACAAATCCCCTTTTACAATCTTAATAATTTTGCTAATTTTAATTTAAAGGATTGGTTTAGAGAAAAAAGTGATTCTTTCAAGAAAGAAGTATTAGGGGAAAAGAGATTTAATCTTTATAAAAACAAAAACTATTCGTATTCTCAAATATTTGATTTCTCTGGTTCAAGGACATCAAATAACTCAATAACATCAAAGTAAGATGATTTACGAAATTAGCTATTCAAATCAATATTCTAATTTTAGAAAGAAAGAGAAATTTGATCCATATGAGTATTTAGGCTTTCATAAATTTAAGTATACTAATGATTTACACCACAGATTCTATCCTCCTGTAAGGATGACAATTTATTGTAATAAGGATTTTGGGTGTTCCCTATCGAATAAACCAAATCCTAAAACAAGAATAGTTTCTGGATATGTAAAGAATCCCATACTTGTCAAATTCTAAGGTAGATCCAATAAGTGAATCACTAAAACTATTGGAATCTCTGGAGCAAAATGGATTTGCTTATAAAAATTATGAAGATCCTAATATTGCAGAGTTAGTAGCAAAGCGCTTAGGTTCTTTAATCTTATTCTCATTTGAAAATGAGGTAAACTATGGTGTTCTGGTGGTCAGTGATACCATAGTAAATGCTTTCTCATATTGGCCTGTTCTATCCGATGAGAAAGAAATACATTTCCTAGAAAGGAGAAGAAAACAATGGAACAACAAACAGAGGCAACGCAAGAAGTCCCTCAAGCAAAAGAATCCCAAGTCGAAGTACCAGAAATAAATCTTGGTGATGCAGAGTCCTTTACAAAAGAGCAAGTTCAAGACATTGTGCAAAATGCATTGAAAAGTGAAATTGTAGGATTGAAAAGTAACAACCAGGCCTTGAAGGATGAAAAGAAGAAAGTCCAGGATCGTCTAAAAGAGTATAATGATCTTGTTCAGTCTTTAGGTGGTGAAGAAGGAGTCAGCCAACTTCAACAACTAAAATCAAAGATTGATCAAGATGAAGAACTTCGTCTTTTTACTTCTGGGGATCGTGAAAAATATAATGATCGTTTATTGAATCGTGCTAGACAGGATCATGCAAATCAAATAAAGATCATGCAAGAAGAAAGAGACAAATGGCAAAATGAGGCAGAGAGCTATGTAAAAAAATATCAAGCCCGTGAAATGGATAAGTCTATAATTGATGGATGCACAATTTCAGGTGTAAACCCTAGATATTATAAGGCCATGAGTGCTCAGGTTAGGGATGAAATTGTTTTTGATGCAGAAACAGACATGGTTCTCGTTAAGGATAAAGATGGTGGAATTAGATATGGGAAGGACGGTCAGCCCATGCAAGTAGCTGAATTAGTTGATACTCTTAGAGAGGATCAGCCTGAATTATTTTTACAATCCACAGGAAGTGGTGCAGTTGGAAGTGTCGGTAATACTAGAAGGTATACTGGAGTATCTTCTGATGAAATTAAAAATATGTCTGTAGGAGACTATAAAAAGTTGAGAGAACAAGGAGTTATTAGATAAAAATTGTTGTTGAAACTCTTGACATCATTTTTTTGATTTAATAATCTATTCGATATTACTTCCAGACGGTAGTAATGATTGTTTTTGCCTTTCTTCGCAGGAGTGGAGTGGCCTTATAACTTTTAGGGACACCCTGCATGGAGTGATCCCCCGCTTAAATGATTACTCTATTTAGTAAGGAAAACAAATGGCAACTAGTTTTGGTGTTCAAAATACCTTTCTTACCCCCGATGTAATTGCACGGGAAGCCCTCCTAATTCTTGAAAACAACATTGTTGCACCTCAAGTGATGTCTAGTTCTGCAACTGCAGAATACACTGGTGCAAAAGTTGGTGATACAATTCGTATCCGAAGACCAGCTTTTTTTGGTGTTGATACATTTTCTGATTCTGCTGGATCAGCCACCTCCGTAAAAATTCAGGATGCTGTAGAGACAAGTGTTAATCTACAAATTGAAAAGCATTTTGATGTTTCCTTTGAAGTATCATCCAAGGAACTTGCATTCGCAGTTGATGATTTTAACGAGCGACTACTTCGACCAGCAATGAGTGCATTGTCACAAAAGATTGATGAATATGCACTTTCAAAAATGGTTGATCTTGGTGGTTTAGCAGAAGCTGATTTTGCTGCACCGAATTCACTAGCAGATATGGCTGCAATTGTTGAAAAAATGAACAATCAAAAAATTCCTATGACAAACAGGAAAATGATTGTTTCTCCTGCAATGCAATCAGCACTATTTAGTATTGAAGAGTTTGTACGGGCCAACTTCCGTGGAGCAGCAACTTCTCCAGTTGAAGAAGCCTCACTAGGACGATTCATGGGAATGGATCTATTGATGTCCCAAACTCTCCCAATTCATACAGTGGGTAATGCTCTTGCTAAATCAAACATTGATCTAGTTGGTGCAGCCAATGCTAATTTATCAGAAGGTGCAACAACAGTAGCTGTTAAGCAATTAGCTCAAACAGGATCAATTGTTACTTCTGGTGCTAATCAAAATGATCAGATTGCTGCAGGTGATACACTAAGAATTACTTATGATGATGGTGTGATTCGTGATCATGCTGTTACAAGTGCAGCGACCATTACAACTGGAGTGGTTAATGTACAGATCACTCCTGGATTGTATGGCATTGTTGCTGATGCTGTTGATGCAAGTAGTGGTGGATATACAGGAATCAATAAAGTTGTTAGCGCAGATAATGTGATTTCTGTAATTGGTGGTAGTAGTTCTGTTCTAAGCTATACAGTTGGTGCTGCTTTCCATCCAAGTGCATTCCAGATGGTATTTGTTCCACAGCCTAATCCAATGGGACCAGGCACAAGTTCTTCAACTGTCAATTATAACGGAATGAGTCTCCGTGTAATGCAAACTTACGATCATCTACGGAAACGTGATCTAATTTCTGTGGATTGTTTAGTAGGTGCTGCCGCAGTTGATGGAAGACTTGGTGTACGAGTTCCTTCTACTGGTGGTTGATAATTAGTTTAATTGCGGCCTTCGGGCCGCACTTCACCGGAGAAAATAATGTTGATTACTATTTATGATGAAAATGGGAATCCTTACAAAGTCAATCAGTCACAGATGGTTGAGATGCTAGGTTCTGGTAAATACAAAGCAGAAAAACCAGAAAAGGAAACTCCTTCTAAAAAACGATCATACAATTATCAAAAGAAAGAAGACACAGGTTCTGAGTAATGGCCTTAGATGCTACCGTAAAAGGTACTTCTTCTAATTCTTTTGCAACAGTTGCTCAAGCAAATGCTTACTTTGCTGATCGTTTAGGTGCTGATTCTTGGAATTCCATTGGTGATGAGATCATGTCACTGACAGGAAGTGCAAGTATTTCTGGAGTATACAGTTCTTCAGATGATCAAACAGAGATAACAGTTGCAGGAGTTGTAGCATTGAGTCCTGCATTAGCAGTTGGAGATCAAATCCAAATATTGACTGATGTTGCTGGGGCTGATGGATTACATTTTGTAAACAAGATTATTTCTTCAACTTCTTTTAAGTATTTAGTTTCAGGAAATCAAAGCTCAGTATCTTCAATAAGTTATTTGGATCGTTCTGGCAATACAGATCGGGACAAGGCCTTAATAATGGCAACAAGATACTTGGACCAGTTAGATTATCTGGGAGAAAGAACAGTCACCAATCAAAAACTTTCTTTTCCAAGAGACTTTTTACCGAATCCAGATGCTGCTGCAGTATATTTTGGACAGGCCTTTCGGTTACGATCTGACTATTTTGACAAAAATGTAATTCCAGATAGAGTTTTATTTGCAACCTATGAATTGGCCTTACGGTTATTAGGAGATACAGAATTATTAGGTGATCCGTCTGTTCGTCAATTTGAAAGGGTGTCTATTGATGGAGTTCTTTCTGTAGATTTTAATAAGAATGCGATTCCAAGAGCAATAGATAGAAACATCATGAATTTTATTGGACCTCTTTTAAAGACAGGTAGCGGAATCCCAATTGCATTGAAGAGATAGACATGGCCTTTAATGATGATATGGTAAATTTGGTCATGAAGGTTTTCGATGGTTCTTTGATAAGAGGAATCACAGTTTCAGTTGATGGAGTATATCGGTCAGTACAAGCAGGAACTTATAGTCCGATTACAGGTTCAATTACACAGGATATAACTGACCACACAATCAAGGTAATTAAGAAAGAGTCAATATCTGGCACAGCCGTTGGTGATTATGACAGATCATCAGTAACGGATACAAGGAGTACAACAGCATATAGTGATTATCTTGAATTCATGATTGTGCCAATAACTGGAGTTTTACCATCCCAGGGTATAGACGATGAGTTGATTCTTGAAGAAAAAACATATAAGGTAATGTCAATTGAATCAAAGGACCTTGGTCCGAACAAATTAATTTATATTTTAAAGGCAGTAGGTTAAATTTTAATTTGATTTAATTATGATAAGAAGAAGAACTGGTGCAAAAGGTAAAAAAGCAGAACTGAACCTTACTGGTGTCTTTGCTGAAATAAAAAAGAAATTATATGCAGAAGCTGCAAAGGTGATTGATGAAGGATTTACTGAGATAGTGAACAATACCCCTGTAAAAACAGGATATGCAGCTTCAAATTGGAGAGTTCATTTTGGTGATACAAGAGGAGAGCAAGCTCCACCAAAAACAGGTGGGCCTTATCGTAGTAAAATGATTGTCATTGAAGATGGGAAACAGGTGATAAGAATTTTACGAAAAAATGGATTTGGAGAAAGACTTCTTTTTAGAAATCCTACTCCTTATATTGGGGTGTTAGAGCAAACACATAGCCAGAATCAATTCTGGATTAAATCTTCCATTAAAAAAATGGAAAATAAACTCTCCACCATGAGAATTAGGAAAACCTAATGCTCCAGCTTGAAAGAGAAATTCTTCAACATTTTTCTGCAAACTGGACCCAAACTCCAACAATTTCTTGGCAATACTTCAATGTGGTTGTCAAATATTCTTCAGATACAGAGTACATTGTACCTTTACTAAGGGCTTTAGATTCTGTGATTCTGGAAACTCCTGCGGAAAGCGGGGCTGTTCGTAGGGATTATGCAATGGGCCTCAATCTTCTCTTGAAGGAGAATACAGGAACCAGCGCAGTGAATACTTATGTAGAGACTCTTCGGACTCTCTTCAGCAAAAAGGATATTAGCACTGCTAACTATTCCTATTCATTTTCACCGTTAGAGGTAGGTGTTGGTGTTGGTTCGGGACCTCATTTTGAAATACCTGTCTCGGTTGATTTCTATGTGTATTCCTCAATTTAAGGAGATTTGAGATGGCTTTAGCAGATTTAGGATTAAATAGGTCCAGGTCGGCAATTGTGTTTTTAGTTCCAGAGTCAGTCAATGGAACTATTTTTACTGATGCAACCAATGAACTTCCACAAAGACCAAAACACCTTTCAGATACGGACACAGATGCCTTTGGTCTTGTAACAGTTCCTGTTATTGGTCAGCAGGGTAACTATTCAGATACCAGTGAGATTGGCCCTGAGTTGATCACCACTGACCGTGTACTAAACTACATGGAGTATTCTACTTTTGATTTAGAATATTATGCAAAACCAGGTGGACGAACTACTTCTATAACGGCAGCAAGTATTGGTAACTGCACTCCCACAGAAGGTGCTGATGTTGGTGGGTTGGCTACTGTAACACTCACTGCTTCTGGTGCAGGAAAATTTGATGGGATGGCTGTAGGTGACACTATTGTAGTTAGTGGAACTAATGATGTAAATGCTAATGGAACATTTATGGTCCATGCTGTCTCACTATCTGGATCTTCACCAACTATTAGTTATTTAGCAAAAGTTGCTGCTACCTCTTTAAATATGAGTGGGAATACTGCTCAAGTTTCAAAAGTTGTGATGGCCCTTCCAAAAGAAGATGTAATTCTTAGTCGATGTTTTGGAGGAACAAAATTTATGAGTTTTGCTCATAATGGGTATGCTTCTGGATCATCAAGCACAACTTCTGGATCTGGTAATACAGCAATTACTGGATCAAATTGCACAGTTGTTTCTTATTTTCTTAAAAACATCTCTCAGACTTTGACTGTCCATAGCCGTCAATTTACTGAAGATGCAATTCAGATGTACACAGCAACTGGTGCATTACCAACATCATTTAGTGTTACTTTTGCAAAAGATGGTGCTGTAACCTATACAAGTGGATTCCAGTCAAATAGAGTTTTTTATACAGGAACCGCTGAAATAACAGGTGAGGGTGGTAGTGCTACTGCTGATACGAATATAGTAGAGACAATTCACTCAAGTGGAACTTTTAATGTAAAAGTAACTGCTCCGAAAAGGCACTTCAAGGATAGCGCAGTGAATGCTAGTGATGTTCTTTACACACAAACAGTTGCAGGAAGTTTTACTGCAGGATCATTTGTAAAAATAAGAAGAAAATCAGCTGCTCAAGGTGACACAGATCATGGTCCCTATGAAGTAAAAGCTATTTCTGGAGATATTGTCACTCTTGGTGGTTCAGACAGTACAGACACTATTGCTGCAGCATCATCAGAAGCCTTTTATTTGATACCTCATATGCCAGATGCTGCTCTAAGCACAACTGTCTTGGATCAAAGAAAAGTTCAAGTATTTATTGCAGATGCAGTAAAAGATACAGGCAATGATCTTCTACATTATAATCCAGGGACTGCTAATGTAACAGATGCAAATGCCTTAGCATCGGCTACTTCAGCAACAACAAGTCACTTATTCAATCTTGGTAATGCGTTGGATGTTACATCTGTAAACTTTGATTTCGATAGAGCAATTACTACTCCTGCTTTGACAGAAATGTCTGGAGAAGAATTTCCTGCTGCAAGCTATGTTATCAACGAGCCAACAATTACTGGATCAGTTACTCTTTTGCTTAGACCAAAAGACTTCCAGTTTATGAATTCCTTGCGTGAAGAGCCACGGAGATCTATTGGTGTGAGAGCAGGAAGTGTTGATGGGAAAATTATTGAGATGGGTGCTGCTTCAGCATTCTTTGAAGTGCCTACTCCTGCTGATGCAGATGGTGCTACCCAAATTGACATCCCCTTCACTGTGATTCGTGGTAATCTTGGTGAAACTGATGATGCTAACAAATTTTTCTTGAGGTACAGATGAACAAGTATTCTTACAAAATCCAAGTAGGAGATAGCAAGGTTTCTTATAATTTCTATGCAGAAAATACTGCTGGGAAACCAATGAGTACTCCTACTGGATATGCAAGTCCAGATGCATGGGCATTACTTTCAAAGATCATGAGTGACTCATCATCCATTGATGATTTTATTCAGAGAATTTACAAGCATGGAGCTTGTTCATTTTCCGAAGATCCTTATCCAGCATCGACTTCAAGTTCTTCAAGTGGAACAAGTTGGGGAAGCTCTGCATCTTCTGACGAAGATGACGAATAATGTTTTCCGGTTCATTTTCTTATAGGATGACTAATCCAGTAATGGATAAGTCAAAGGATTCTTCAGAAAAGAAGAAAGTAGATGATTCTCATATCTATGGATATAAGTATCATTGGGGATTGACACCTTTTGTCTTCCCTTTCTTTACTCATTCAATTTCTGAGGAAAAAGCTGGAGACTAGGATCGGTCCTCAAGGTTGCCCCATCCTTGTGTCTCCTTCTAATACTAATGGGGCATCTAACTAAAAATGGGGTAATTTATGTCTTTTGTTCCAAGTAAACTTCAAGAAACCTTTCTGATTCAATGCCCTGGTGCTGAAACCAATAAGGAGCTTGAAGACGTTTATTTTGAAATGCGTCCACTTACTCGACATGAGATGTCAAGGATTTATGAGCGCAGAGTAAAAAACAACAAAGGAATTTCCAACTTCTTAGAAGATCAGTGGGTTCGTTGTTGTGTAGGCTGGTCCAATGTTGTGGATGAGTCAGGGGTAACTGTTGAATGCACAGAGGAAGTTAAAAAGGAATGGTTCCGAAATCCTGCTTTGCAACCTTTGATTGAAGAACTTCTTGCAGAACTGGAAAACAAATCTAGGGAGCAGTTAGGGATTCAGGAAAAAAACTAAAGTTTCTGCTGGATATTCATACTAGGAAAGTCTACTACGAAGCAGATTCTCCGATACATGGAATCCATGCAGATAATGCTTTTAGAATGGAATGGTGTTGTCAGTTTGCTGACATTTGGGAGGATGAGGAATCTGGTCCTCCCTGCCATATTTGTCCACTTAACGAAAAAGAGATCAATCCATTTAATGCATTCTGTCTAGAAAGATGGAAGTATCTGGATGTGACAGGAAGAGATCGGGGATTTGGTGAAACTCCTTTGAGAGAGGAGGCCATAGACATGCACTTGACACGCTATGGGGCCAATGAAACAGAGATCTACGAAACGATCTTCCAGATTGAAATGGAATTATTTTCCCATAGACAAAAGGAAGAGAAAGACAAACAAGAAAGAGAAAAGAAAAAGAATTCTGCAAAATCAGCAAATGCTGGTCCCCAAAAGAATTATTCTCGGCCTATTCCTAGAAGAACGGCTAGTCTAAATACAAAGAAGAGGTAAGAAATGTCCTATAGTGCCTTGATGAATATCTTCGTAGATACCAAGGAAGCTGCAAAAGGCCTCAATAATTTAGACAAACGTCTTGAAAATGTTGAGAAATCCTCCAAAAAGTCCAATAAATCCCTCAAAAGTCTAGAAAACTCCTTAGATCGTATTGAACAAGCTGTCAACAAGGCAGTAGCCCCGATTGTCAAGATGGAAAAAATCATGACAAAACTGGCAGGGGGTTCTCTGTCCAAATATAGGAAACTAATCAATCAACTAAGGACAGACAACAAAAATCTAGAAAGTCAAATACAAAAACTAAATACAGCACTGAAAAAACAGCAGGGTCATATTGCTAACTTGCAGCAAAGAATGCAAAGTCTTTCTAGGCAATCTGTAACAAATGCAACTGCTACAACACAAGTAACTAAAGCTACTGCAAAGGCTACAAAAGCGACTGATGATTTAAAAAAGAAACAGATGGGTCTTGGTGATATTATCAAGAGAAATGAATATCTTTTTTATCAGTTACAAGCAGCAGTTATTGGATTTATCAAGGTGAACTTAATAGGAGCTTTGATAAGAATTACAGATCAGTTTATTTTAATCCAAAATAGAATTCGTTTAGTAAATCAAGATACTAGTGTATTTAGGGCAAACTTTGAATCAGTAAAAAGGATTGCTTTAGAGACAAGACAACCACTTTTCACTATTGGTAATTTATTTTCTAGGGTTGGTAGAAATTCTAGAGAGTTGGCAAAAGACACAATTGCCTTATCAAATGTAGTATCTACAATCTCAAAATCCTTCCAAATTGCTGGAGCAACTGCAGAAGAATCTAGAAACGCAATTGTTCAGCTATCTCAGGCCTTAGCTTCAGGTAGATTACAAGGTGATGAACTTCGTTCCATCTTGGAATTAGCTCCAAATCTTGCACAAGAAATATCTAAATCTTTAGGAATCACTCTAGGTGAGCTTCGTAAGTTTGCATCAGAAGGGCTAATTACCACAAAAGTTTTGGTTTCAGCAATTCAAGAGGCACAGCAAACAATTGATAAAGACTTTAGAAAAATTGATGTAACAATTACTCAAGCATTTACTAATATAAAAACTGCTTTGGGGATTGTTATAGCAGGAAATCCTGAGGTCATAAAGGCTAATCAAAAATTGGTATCTTCTTTCCAAAGATTGGAAAGAATTATTATGAAGTTGGAAAATGCTGGAGTAATTAATGCTTTAGGTAAGGCTCTTCAATTTTTGGCTGATAATATTATAGAGATAACATCATTTATAGCAGGATTTATTGGTATTCTTGGAACTGCAGGACTTATAAAAGGATTACTTGCAGCTAAAGCTGCACTTTTAGCTTTTTCTGGTCCATTAAAGGCAGTTATTGGGTTAGCAACAGTAGGTGGAGTTGTTTTTTCAAGATTTTTTGGTGAGACAGATCGTTTAGCAAAAGGATTTATAAATGTAAATAGCAATGCAAGGACAACAGAGGCTGTACTTAAAAGCGTTAATGATAATTTAGATGAGAATGCTACGGCAACTGAAAAATCTGTAGCTAAGTTTAATGCATTTAGTGATAACATCAGAATAGCAAGTAATGAGTTAAAGGATATAGATGCAGAAATACTAAATGTTAAAAATAGACTAGAAGAATTAAATAATGCACCTACAGAATTTAGTTTCTTTAGTGTAGAAAATCTAAAAAAACAATTTAATAAACTTAGAGAATTTATTGCTGAAATATTTTTAGACTTTGGCACTGCTGCAGCAAATGCAATGGAAGTCGGTCCAACTATTAAAAATAGGCCTTCTGCTGATAAGGCATTAGGTGACTTTTTTAAGAAATTCTTGGGGTTTGATCCTGGTTTAAAAATAAATGAGTTCTTTAAAGATTTGTTTTTAGGTCTTTCTGATATGATTGCACCTGAAACTGCTAAAAGACTTCAAGAAAGACTTGATAAGTTGATAGAAGGAAGAAAAGAATTAAGAAAATTAAAAGAGGAGCAGGAAGGACAAATAAATAAGGGTAACACTGAAGATGTTGCACAATCTATTTTGCTTCAATCAATAAGGAATGAGACAAGCAGACTTGAACAGGTTTTACAAAGCAGAAGGAAAGTCGTAAAAGAAGTAAGCAGTATTAGGCTAGAAAATATATTAGATGTAAGAAGAGATACACCTAAAATAGAACAACTTGCTGATGTGGCATTTAAAATAGCAGATTTATTAAACAAGGGGATAGATAGAGAGTTTAAGGACAAGGATTTCAAATTTGCATCATTACCAGATGTTATTTTTAATTCTCTAAAATCAGTAAACCTTGAAAGAAATGTATTGGGTGATCTTATCTTTAATCCCGATACCGTCAGAAAAACAATTAAAGAGACACTTATAAATGCTGTAAATGAAATAGAGAATGTTGCAAGAAAAGGTGACGCTTCAAAAGGAATTTTACCTGTTGTTGAAATTAAGGATGGTGAGGTTTTAGATACATCTTTAATTAGATCAATGGAGAAGCTAAAACAGGAAGGATACAAACTTATTGATGAGATATATGAAGATTTAGTTGATCAAAATATTGAAATAACAAAAGAAATAGAAAAGCAAAGAATTGAGATACTCAAGTATCATAGTGAGCAGCAGGTAAATTTAGAAATACTAAAAAAGATAAATGAAGAACATAGGGGTGCTGTAGATCTTCACAATATAGAAATAGAAAAAATGGGTAAGATTTTTGATCTTGCCAGAAAAAGGATAGAGGCTGAGTTTGAGAGTGGTGAAATAGATTTTGATCGGTATATAAACTCAATTGCAAGACTTCAAGTAGAAGAGCTTTATTCAAAAAATATATTTGAACAAAAGAAAGTAACCAAAGACATAAACTTTGCAGAAAAAGAAAGGCTTAAAACAGTTAAGGAAATAAATAAGGTCGCATCTGCAGAAAAAGAGGTCGATCTTATTAATAACGGAGTAGTTGGACTCAGAAAAAGATTAGAGATATTTGATTTAGAAAGCTCCTTAAGGAGGGAGTCTTATATTTCAAAAGTACAAGAAGATATACTTGATAAGAGTGCTCTTGATAAGGCAATTGAACAATTTGATAAAAGAGAGGCTGCTAAAAAGCAATTAATAGAATTAAATGAACAAAGGAGAATAGCCTTAGACTTAGAAAAAGGTATTTTTGACTACAGTGATCAGTTTCTTTTAACACAAGTTAAGATTTCAAATTTAAGAAGATCCAGAGAGGTTCTTTCTAATTTTGTTAACCCTGAAGTCATGTCTGCCGTTGAGCAATACAATCAAAGTATTATCCAGTTTGCAAGAAACAATAACATTGGCAGGGATTCTATAAATCAAATCAATGAAAGTTTTGGAGATATAGAAGCAACAATTCTTAAAATAGATCCTAGCAAACTTTTTGATTTAGGATTAGAAGAATCAGATCTTAAAAGACTTGAACAACAAATAGATCTTCTAAAAGAAACATTAAAATTACAGATTAAATTAACTAATGAGTCTAAAAAGCCAGATAGTTTCTTTAAACAATTTTACAATGATGTAATCGGTGCTAATAGCATATTAGGCCAATTTATTAAAGAGTTTGATAAAGCATATGAAAGACCAGTTTCGTTAGATCCAAGAGGAACGAGACCACCTGGGAGTAGAGAATACACTGGACCTTCAGGTTATGACCCAGCCCCAGAACAAAGTTTTGGTGAAAAAGCATCCTCTTTTGCTTCTGCCTCTATAGATGAAGCAGGTGCTGCCGTAGGTGCTGGTGTAAGTGCAGGAATGTCTGTAACTAATCTTATTTTAATAAAATATTTTTCAGATCTGACAGATGCTGTTATGGAAAATGAGTCCATGCAGAGAGCAATAGAGCAGTCAGGATATGAAAAAGGTATTGAAGTTGTTGCAGATGGAATTGCAGATCTTGCATTATCAATAAGTTCTGTATTCAGTCCTATATATCAATTATTAAAGGTTTTTAATGGTTTTAGAAGGATGCTTTTTAAATCATTTGCCAAAATATTTGATCCTCTTTCACGGGCATTTGAATCTCTTACTCCAGCAATTATTTATTTATCTGCATTTCTTCAAACTTTATTTGTTGTTTTTGACCAGTTAATAGGTGGACTTACTGACATATTAGGCAGAATTTTAGGATTTTTAACCGGAACGGTAGATGATGGATATAAGAGCCTTTCACTTCTTGAGGCAGAAAGAGATGCACTAACAGATATTGAAGAGGCCTTATCTGGTGTTGGAGATGTACTCCAAAAGATAGATGATGTTCTTTTTGATATTGTCAACTCATCACTGAATCTTGCTGCACCAACCGTAAAACTTGAAACAGCAACAGAAAAATATAATGAGCTATATGCTGCTGCATCTGCATTAGGAGCGGACAGTGAAGAATTTGATGAATTTTCTGCATTTGCAAAAGAATTTCTTCAACAATCCCAAGATATATTTAAATCATCATCAAAATATCAAGAAATTTATAATAAGGTCATTGCAGATATAACTAGTGTAACTGATGACTTTGTTGATGAGCTTGGTGATGAGGTTACAGCAAAACTTCAAGCAGGAGCATTTGATCTTAAAATTGCAGGTTCTGATTTAGCTACCTCTATTGACCAAATTGTTGATAAGTATAGAGAAGGAACTATTGAATTTATGGGGCTAATTGATTTTATGTCCTATAAAATAGACCAAATTGACAAGGATATAGAGCTAAGAGAAATAGCAGAGTTTGGGAATATTGATGTTGGTGCTGAGTTTGCTAGATATGCAGAAATGAGAGGGCAGGCAATTAGTTCAACTACATTGGAACAAGATTTAGCTCAAATTGACACAGGGAGAGGATTTCAGAGTGGTATTAGGCCAGAAATTGGGGATATAGATCCGTCAGGGGCAGTAAAGTTAAGAACAGGACCAGATCTTACTGGTATCGACCTTGCTGGTATTTTGGGAAGTTTGGTACAAGCAGTAATAGATGGGATTAAAGAATTTTTAGAAACAATATTTGGGACATTTGCAGAATTTTTGAAATTCATAATGGACCCAATTCTTAGATTGACTGGTAATTTCCTGACATTTATCAACGAGTTTATTACTGGGTTCTTTTCAATTTTCAAAGGTGCAGACGGTAACTTTACAGCACTTCTTGAAGCTCTTTTTCAAGGACTATTTGATATAGTTGGCAATGGTCAATTTGTCACATTCGTAGAAAGTTTCTTTACAAATTTATTTGGTATCTTTACTGGACCAAGTTTCCAAGACTTTTTAGATGGTCTGTTTTCTTTCATCCCAGATATGGCAACGAGTATAGGAGATTTTCTTACATATCTCTTTACTCCAATATTAAAATTAGATCTAAATCCTCTCCACTATTTATTTGGGAATAGTCCAAATGGAGTTCTTGCTCCAATCACTGCACTAGTTGGGAAAATACTAGGTGCTGATTTCCTTGCTGGCATATTACAGCCCATAACCGGAATACTGGTTGATGTTGGGGATTGGGTGACTGCAGTTTTAGTTGACCCGATTACCAGTATGGGAGATGTAGATTTAGTGTCCTGGGTTTCTAGTGTTCTGATAGAACCTCTCAGGAATTTATCAATTAATATTGTTGATTACCTCACCTCTGTTCTGTACCCCATCCTTACCATTTCTGAAATTGATATTGGTTCATACATTTCTGCAGTCCTAAATCCTATTCTCAGAATGGGAGAACTGCTGATTGATGACTTCTTGTCTGTCGTATTAGAACCAATTACTAGTATCACTGGAATTACAGGTGATGATCTAATCAATAAGCTGACAGAACCCTTCAGTAATTTAACCACATCATTTTCTCAATTCCTAACAGGGACAGATGGGAATGGTGGTGTTCTTGGGCCAATTACCAAACTAACAGGTGGCAGTTTCCAAGATTTATTGGATGCAGTATTTAAGCCTATATCTGATCTAGGTTCTTTAGATATTGGAGAGTGGACAAAATCTGTAATCACAGATCCAATTGGAACTCTTGGTCAACTAAATGTTGCTGACTTTATTGATGAAATACTAAAACCTATATCAAATATAGGTAGTTTGGATATTGCTGATTGGACTCAGAATATTTTAATTGACCCACTTCAAAATTTATCTATAGATGCTACTTCATTTATGGATATTATTCTTGATCCAATTAAAAACATTACAGGGATAAATACAGATTCTATTATTGATGCACTCCTTTCTCCTCTTGATAATCTTTCAAAAATAGATGCTGCTACTTTTATACAGAAGGTTCTTACAGATCCACTCAGCACAATTACAGAAATAGATGCTGGTGATTTTGTATCAAAGATTACTAATCCAATTGTAGGACTTGTTGTTGATTACAATGATTTTCTAACAGAACTATTTAAGCCAATTGTTGGGCTTGATATAAATGTAGATGAGTTTTTAAAGAAAATAACAGATCCTCTGAGTAAAATAACAGGCATAGATTTTGATAAGTTCTTAGATGAATTATTTAAACCCTTAGCAGGACTTACTGTTTCTATTGGTCAGTTCATTACAAATATTTTTCAGCCATTAGTGGATATGGCTCAAATAGATCCATTGAAATATCTGTTTGGTAATAGCCCTACAGGTATATTTGGTCCTATTGAAAAAATGGCTGACATTGATGTTGCAGAATTTTTAAATGGAATTCTTAAACCAATATCAGAAATATCTGTTGAAACAGTTGATTGGATTTCAAATGTTATTAAAGAACCTCTTTCAAATCTTGGAATAACAGTAACTAACTTTTTAACAGAATTATTTAAACCAATTTCTGGTCTTGATGTATCAGTTACCACATTTTTAAATAATCTGTTTTCATTCCTAAGTGGTTTTACAATAGGAACAATTGATTTCTTAGACAGAATCTTCAGACCAATCACAGGAGTTGCTGTAACCATAACACAATTTATATCAGATTTATTTGATCATATCTTTTCAGGAACACCTAAGGATTTGATGGATGCTGCTGGTGAATTTATGTCAGAAATTTTTGCTGGCACACCAATGAATTTGGCAACGGCTGCAGTCAACTTGATTGAGGATTTATTTTCTGGAGAAAGTATGCCTCTTGTTGATGCAGCATTAGATCTTCTAGGAAAGGCATTTGATGTTAGCAGTGAAGCAATTAACTTTGTTTCATACATAAGAGATTTATTGTCACAGGCCATCAAGAGTTTTTTACCAGCAGAGGCAATAGATTTTGTAGCGTATATAGAGAATCTTCTGGATTCCGTTCTTACAAATGTGACAAGTATAGATATAGGTAAAATCATAGAAGATGCAATTACTGGGATAGAAGTATTTGCAACTGAATTTTTGGATACAGTTCTAAAACCGATTGTTGGCCTTACTGTTGATTACAATGAATTTATTGCAAAACTCTTAAAACCAATCACAGATATAGCAGTAGATTATAATGTATTCCTACAGGACTTTTTCGGTGCATTATTTACAGGTGATGCAGTCGGGATGGGTAAGGCTGTTGAAGATCTTTTAAATAAGTTATTTACAGGAGTAGCACAGCCTCTTGGAGATTTAGCAAATAAATTAATCAATATTGCATTTGATATGTTGAATCCAATGACATTGGTTGATTTATATTCTGATCTAATTGACATGGCTTTTGGTTCAGGTACTGCTAAATCACTGAAAGACTTAGCAGAAGATCTAATCACAAAAGCATTTGAAGTAACTGGAGCAATGGCCTTGCTGGATCTTGCAGAAGATCTACTAGGAATGGCTTTTGGAGGAGGTCAGCCACTAACATTTGAAAATCTTGCAAATACAATAATTGATTATGCCTTCAATCTGACAAGTTCAGCAATGTCTTTATCTACACTTGCTGGTGATTTGTTAGACATGGCTTTTGGGGAAGGAACGGCAAAGTCTTTAACATCTTTAGCAGAAGATTTGATTTCAAAGGCCTTTGAGGTAACAGGTGGAATGGCTTTGGCAACCTTGGCTCAAGATATTTTGAATATGGCCTTTGGAGGAGGAGGTCAAGCACTCACCCCTCAAGGATTGGCAGATGCTTTAATAGACTATGCATTTAATTTAACAAGTTCAGCAATGTCTTTGGCAACATTAGCAAGAGACTTGTTAGATATGGCTTTCGGAAGTGGAACTGCACAGTCATTGACAAAACTTGCTGAAGATCTTGTCAAGATGGCATTCCAGGCAACAGGAGGAATGGCCTTACTTACACTTGCTCAAGATATACTGGGGATGGCTTTTGGTGGTGGGCAAGCAATGACTTTCCAAAACTTGGCAAATAGTTTGATCAACTATGCATTCAATTTGACAAGTGGAGCAATGACCCTCACAACATTAGCATCTGATTTAATCAGTAAGGCTTTTTCTGGAGGGAGTCCTTACAGTCTTCAGTCATTGGGTAACTCCTTATATAGTGCTGCCTTTGATTTTACAACTAGTTCATTTGATTTTGTTTCTAAACTTTCCACTGCAGCAACAAATCTTTTGACAGGAGGATCTTTTGATTTAGGGGATTGGCTGGGAACTCAATTAGGTAATTTAACTGCGACAGTTTTTAGCGGCATTCCATTACTACCTAATCCATTTCATCAATTTTTGCCACAGACACCAAAATATTTAATTGAATTTGGAGAGGGAGGAGCAGTCCCAGAATTTTCTGATGGTGGGATGCTAAAAGGTCCTTCTCATGCTCAAGGAGGAATTAAAGCAACAGTAAATGGTGCTCCTATAGAAATGGAAGGAGGAGAGTATATTATTAATAAAAGATCAGTAGCAGCATTAGGTCTTCCAGCGTTGGATTTTATAAACAATATTGGCAGAATGAAAACTGAGGATAAGCCACCTGAGCTTAATAAAGAGTTTAGGCCAATGTTTGCTAATGGTGGTTATACAAATGTTTATGCAGATGCATATAGCGGTGCTGGTTTTTCTGAAAATGATATAAATAAACGAAGATTAACTGATCCTAATTTTGTTTCACAATTAGCAAATATTCAGCTTTTAGATTTTGAAGCAAAAACAGGTGGTACAATATCTCAGATACTTGGTGGTGATGTAGGAGTAGATTTAGGTGTGAATTTGCCAAGATCTCTCCATGAGGGTTTTGGTTCTGTAACGGTCCCTGCTGGAATTCAAAGCATTTTCCAGATACTTGGATTATCAAATCCTTATCCAGGTGGTGGATCTGCAAGTTATGGTGGTAGTGGTATGTTCTCTAGTGGTGGACTTGTTAAAACACCAGCAGATAGATCAAGAGCAAACACCTTACAAAATAAATCTAACTCAATACCTAACCTTTTATTAAGAATCCAAGAAGGCAGCAGTGAATCTTTATTAGGTGGTGTCAAGTTGGAAATGGGAGTTGTTGATGGTCTTACTGAGGGAATATTCAATTTTGCATATACTCCATACAAAGGGTTCCCACCAGGAATAAAGGAAATGATTGAAAATCTTGGCAATACAGTTATGGATATTGCTTCATCAGTTGGTGAAATTATTTCCGATATTGTTATAAAAATAAATGATGCTGTTAATCTTTTAATATCAAATGTTCATAGTGTTATATCAACAATAACAAACACAGTCTTTAATTGGGTTTCTACCTTATTTGGACTTACAGGATCAACAACAACAACAACTACAAAAGAAATATCTTGGGATAGTGTTTATGAAATAGGTGCAGAAATATTAGATTTGTTTAGTGGTGGTGCTGGAGATGCAAGAATTGGAGCAATATTGAAAAGTTCCGTTTCAAATGAAGCAGTTAATGAAATATCTGATAGAGTTGACAGACTTTTTGCTTTTGTAACTTCTAATCCTAGTGGAATTGATTTAACAAATAGACAAAATGGATCTAGTTCATCTGAAATTTCAGGTGGATTTATGTCTGAAATGAAATCATGGATGGATCAGTATAGTTATTCACAAAAAAATGTTGAACATGAATTAGTTATTTTAAAGAAAGCAATTATTGGGGGAATTGCTGTAAGAAATGCTTTTGCTGGTCCAGATGGTTACAATCAACCATATACTTATTATGCAGGAAATAGTTTAAGTTATCCATATAACCATTTATCTCCAACTTCTGGATCATATGGCTCTCAAGATCAAAAGATAACTTATAATCGAAATCCATTCCATACTGCTGAAGATAATCGGTATACCAGTTATGCAGGATCTGGAGTTAAAACTGCTACTGAATTTTTTGGAATTCCTGACACATTTGGAGCATCTCATCCTAGTTATTCACATGCAGGTTATCGTTACAGTGGAGGAAGAGGATATTTAGGATATAGTTCATTAGGTTCAGCTTCAATTCCTTCAAAGACAGGTAAGTTTTCAGAAATATTTGGTAGAAAGGGTAGCTCACTTTTACCAGGAGGTTTTACAGCTAGTAATTATAGGGGTGATCTTAGACAAAAGTTTTATGATTCTTATAGTGACTTTGGTAGTAACAGGTTTGATAAATATGTTTTTTTACATAACGTCATTGATGTTGCAAGAGGAGATGCTTATAGAAGAGCAACAGGGTTCCCTGAATACATGCCTTATGATTTGATGAATTTTAATCCAAATAAAATTAAAATAGGAGGCCCATATGGTGGTGATAATGTATTTAGAGGAGCACTATATTCAATGTATCTTGAACGTGCAAAAGCAAGAGGAGAAACTGGTGGGAAAATAGTTGGGCCATCTCATTCAATGGGTGGAGTTGATATAGAATTAGAAGGAGGAGAGTATGTAATCAATAAAACTTCTGCTTCTCATATAGGAATTAAGAATTTAGATAATCTAAATAAGATTGGTATTGCCAAGTATCAAAATGGAGGTGTTGTTGCAAGAAGAGACTATAACTATGACTTAGTAGATGCTATTTCAAATATAACAGGTAACAGATTAACTGGAGGAACAGACCCTGAAATATCATCAGTTTATAATTCATTAACAGGCTCAAATTTAGATCCTTCTTTAGCTGCAACCTTTACAGAGATATTCGGTGAGCCTACAGAGGTCTTCTCAGGAATTGACACAACAGGAGTAGATGTTGGTAGTGGTGGTGGAATAGGTGGCACAGGTGATACAGGTGGCATAGGAACAGGTACAATCAATGTAACTCTGACAGAAGCGGAGTACCTAAATTACTTGATGAAGCCTCTTGATAACATCATTGTTGGATTTGAAAACTATCTAAATTATTTGACAGATCCATTGCCTTCTTCAGTAGAGCCGATCAGCTACTTGACACATATATTCACACCAATCATTGGAATGGATATTATTAGTGATGATGATTATTTAGCTCTGTTGTTTTTACCAGTTGACAATATATCTGTATCTTCAGGAGCAATTACCTCATCTTTCACAAGCATGATTGATAATGTCTCTATAGACAATACCAGTATCAATAGTTCAATAACTGATCTTTTTGACAGCATCAGCATTAGCAATGAATCATTCAATGCATCCTTAGATGATCAACTGTCCACAATCTTTTCAGTGAGTTTATCTAAGGAAGAGTATATAGATCTTGTTTTTGGTCCATTTAGTAATGTAGAGGGTCTAGATGCTTCTGCATTTGACTCCTTATTTACAGGAGTTGAAAACATAGATTTTTCTGGGTTTGGAGACACACTTGTCACAAAAGTATCCACATCCTTTGATCCATTTCTAGCAAAAATATCAGAATACACAGAAGCTATTGCTATCCCAGAATCAGTTACAGCTACACTGGATTCTACAGATTTGGTGGAAACCCTAAACACTCTTTGGTCAAGTGGACTGACTGTCTATGTAGATACATTGAGTAGTGGAATATATGATTCCCTACGTCAAATCTTGAAAGACACAGTAGACTATGGAATTGACAAGATTCCTCAAATCCCAATTTCAGTTCCAACACCAGTTCCTACACCCACACCTACACCCACACCTACACCTACACCAACTCCTCCGATTCCTACACCACCTGTTCCTCCGGTTCCTACACCAAGTGACCCGACAGGCAATAAAACAGGTGGAGACAAACAGCCTCCAAGTACTTTATTTGATTTCTTTTTCCCAAAAGATTCAACTCAGGGAGGTTTTGAACCTTTAAAGCCAGCTAGAGAATTTCTGGATCAGTTTTTAGAAGACAAAAACAGACAACGAATAGGTGGACAAATTGAGTCTTTTTTGAAGAGTCAGGAGACAGGTCTTCAAGGAATTGAGTCAGAAGTTGCTGCAGTATTCAACGATCCTAGCATACTAGATCCAGGAGTAAGAATTGGTAAACTGATTGATGACAATATAAGTGGGACAGTTTCTATATTTGGTAAAGAAATGGATGCTACAGAGATTGCAGATAGAGCGGTTGCTGCTGCTTCTATAGGTGCAATAGATGCAATGCTTGCAAGTTCCACTGGAAATATTCCGGTTGCTTCTATAGCTTCTCTTTATTCAGGAGCAAATCCTGATATGAATGAAAACTTTGCTGCTACTGTAAAATATGCTCTTGGTGGTGGAGGTCTTGATACTGAATTTGCAGATGATTTCGATGCAATATCAAAGCCCTTGAGATTAGCAGGGGATAATCTAGGGATAACACAACTTGGTGACTTTAGGCAGGGTTATGATATTCAAGGGACTGATATTGAGGCTGGTATAAATAAAATAGTTCCAACAGGAGAAAAACTTTTTGATGATATGGTAAAGGTTGGGGAAAAATTATATGAACCTATAGATAATTTAAACCTTGAAGAAATAGAAAAGAGTGATCCTGTGAAAGCAATTCAAAATTTAGCAACTGAATCAGAAAATGGTGTTAAGGAACTTGAAAAACTTAGAAACTCTCTTGAGGAATATAGGAACCAGACTGATATTGACATACAAGACCTTGATAAAGACTATGGTGATCTTGCCAAGCCAATAAGAGATATTGATTTAAGGGACACTGGCTTTGATCCTCTACGAGGATTTGATCCAAAAGAAAGTGGTGTTGACCCACTTAGGGGATTTGATCCAAAAGAAAGTGGTGTTGATTTAATTCCAACTCAGGCACAAATAGATCATTATGGAAATCAAATTACAGAAATAGGAAATTCTATCAGAGATTTTGATATTCAAGATTATAAATTAGATACTGATGAAATTAGTATTGATTGGAACTCTAGAATGGATCAATTAAATTTAGATTCAAAAATGAATATTGGAAAGCTATCTAGTAATATGAGCAAAAAATTTAATGGGACACTTGATGATATTAACGAAAAAATAGGATTTGACTTAAAAATTACAGAAAATTCAGTAAGTGGAACTAGCAAGGAAATTACTTCTAGGGTTGGGAAGGCCTTTACGTTATTTTTAACAAATATTGTAGCAGGTGCAGTTACAGGAATGACAAGTGCCTTCCCTGGATTAAGCTCTGGATTTTTTCCTAATCCATTATATAAAAACCCCTTAGTCACTGGTGCTTTGCACGATCAGAAAAACTTATTAGCAATAAATATGTCTGCAAACACAGTAAAAGGGGAAATGGGAGAGCAGTCTGCAGATGGAGCAGATTCAAAGGCATTAGGTGGATTGCTATTTCAACAAGGAGGTTATGCTATTGGGCCTTCTCATGCACAAGGTGGAATTCCAGGAATTGTTGGAGGATCAACTCCTATAGAGTTTGAAGGTGGAGAATTTATTATTAACAAGAAAACAGTTTCTGTACTTGGAGATGAATTCTTCAACATTATAAATTCAGTGAAGAGTAAATCAGAACTAATGGGATATGTAAATCCCTTCAAGTCAGGAGATAAAGTTTCTCTGACAGGTAATAATGTTTTAAAGAAGAGTGTTGGATTACCTGGATGGGTAGGTAGTCTTGCTAATATTGTTTTTGGAGTTAGCAAAGCAACCTTAGACATGAATATGTTTTCTCCAAGTTCTTTTGGATTATCTAGAAAACATGGTGGAAGAATTTTTGCTGCAGGAGATAAAATAAGTAGTAGTTTCCCAACTGACAGAATCCCAATGTTAGACTTGGGGCCAACAAAATTAGGATATGATTTGGCAGCAAGGTATGGGTTGTTAAGAAGAGCAAAAGGTGGTCCTGTTAAAAAGTATGGTATAGGAGATCTACTTAATAAAGCAGCAAGTGTTGTTTATCGTCCTCCTACATTTGAAGCAAATGCTGGACTTCGTGGTTCTGGATCATACATGGATTATGGTTTTAATTGGGAAAATGGAGGGTATTTAGAGAATGGACTAGGATCTTCAAGATTTAGTAATACTAATCATGGTTTTGGAATTGTCTCTACAATGACAAGCACTTCTAGCTTAAATGCATCACTCTTGAGAGAACTTATTGAAGTAGTAAAACAAAAAGAGCTTTCTGTTGATGTTGTAGATGAAAATGGTAATTCAAAAGATGATTCATCATTTGTAATTAGAAGAAGATCTCAACTTGAGTATAGAAACACATCAGAGTTGGTATGAGTGAGGTTCTTCTTGTAGAAATAGATTTTAATGATCAAACTTGGTATCTTTCAGAAGAAGGATTTATTGGGGACAACTACTATGCACCTTATTTAGAATCTTCTCCAGAACTGGAACTTGGACAAATCAAAGGTGGATATATCAGTGTTCGGATAGGGAATATTTCAATAGCAAATAGAGCAAATGACAGATCTAGCCCTTTTTCTATTTTTGGTGGTGGGTATTCTAAATTAATTTCTAATCCCACTACAAAGATTCCAATAAGAATCTATTGGGAACAGAATCAACAAAGTGAATCCATATTCACAGGAACAATGTATCTGCAAAGTTTTGATGTAGATAAATTGGATTTTATTATAGAAGATGATTTTGAAGATGTAGATCTTTTAGATTCAGTTGAAGACATAAAGTCAGATTTAACAGAAATATCAACAATTTCAATTAAGGGACTAGGAGTAGTTAGTGGAGATAACTTAGCAGAGGTTTTAGCTCCAGATCATGGATTGTCAACAGGAGATAGAATCAATGTAATCAATTCTTCAATAGCAAATTTCAATACACCAGAGGGTTCTACTCTTGGGGATCGTAGATCAATTACAAAAGTAGATGATAATTTTTTCCGTTATAAATTAGACACAGCAACAACAAGCACTCAGCCCTCAGGAGTTTATTCTTTAAAAAGATTACAGAAAAAGAATGTCCCTTTTTCCTTTGGTAGGGTTACTAGAGAAAAGGGCTTAATTCAAACAGAAGATGGGACAGAAGGGACAAGGGGTTTTGCTTATGCAAATCCACAGTTAAAGATAGCCTCAGATTTTTCAGGGACATTGGTCCCTATCCAATTATTTGATGATGGAGTCCTTGTTGGATCTAATGACACAAATCAAGTGAAGAGAACCCTACCTTCTGGTGGAGTAAACTTAACTGGAATTAGTGTTTCTTATGATGTCATCACAATCACAACAAGTGCTGATCACGGATTGATTGCTGGAGATGTAATTCAGTTGACAGGGGCAACACCTGCAGTTATCAATAATAATGACATTATGACGGGATATGTGGTAATTGATGCTCCGTCTACTACAACCTTCAACATATTTAATAATGCTGAATTTAGTGATACTCCATCTGTTTCTTCAGCAACAATTACACATCAAGGTGAATACTTTGGTTCAGGGAGACTTCCTACAGCAGAAACTATATTTTCAAGATCCACTGACAATACAACAAGCACAACCGATGGAACTGTACTACTAGGGACAGCTTTGGTATCTGGGGAATCTAAGAATGGATCTACCATTGCAGATTTTTTTGCATTCATAGCAAACAAGTTGAATATTCCAAGTGTTGATTTTTCTCAAGCACCAAATGCATCCTCAGTAAATTTGCAGTTGTGGGAGACAAGACAAACAAAGGTTTTAGATTTTGCAGGAGAATTAGCAATATCAGCTAATTATCTTTTTGAAATAAGAAATGATATTATTAAAGTAATTGACAGAGGTTTTGAACCTACAGAATTTATATCAATAGCAAACTATGATATAATATCAGTTTCTTATAAAATGCCTAATCCAATTAAAGCAATAAGATCATCTTGGAATGTTAATGTTGTCAATGCAACACAGATCCCTGCACAGCTAGATGAAAGAGAAGAAAGTGTGATGATCACAAATCTTCAGTCTGGAGAGATAAGAGATATTACCTACTCTACAAAAGACATCGAAGAACAAAGATCTATACTAAACTCAATTAAAGAAGTCTTAAATAAGCCAGTAATTACAGTAGATATTGGAGGAATACGTTCAGATATAAAAGTAGGTAATAGAATAAAATTTAATAGAGAAGAGGATGGGGTTACGGTAGATATGAATGTAAAAACAATAAATTTTCGTTTTGACAATCTACAGACTCAAGTTGCTGGTGATGGTATTATTAAACTTATCGAACAAGATGATGTTTACTGAGAAAAAGCTATGCTGATCATGACACAAGATAGGATTTCTGGGTTAGCAGCATTAAAATCCCCTTTGAAGACATTTGGCCCAGGTAATACCCAAGATGATTCTAATAGAAACTCTTGGGTTTCCAGTGAAGACTCTGACACAGTAACGATAGATTGTTTTGGTCAGGTAAATGGATTATTTATGGGTAGATATAGGGCAGATAAAATTTTGCTGACATATCAAGGAGATAATTTATTTGCAAACAAAACGGCTTCTGGTTCAGTAAGTATTGGATATTCTGAAGTAGTTAGTGGTTCTACTAATAACTATTTGACAAGTGATTCTTTTACAGTTTCTGCATTTGAGGGTGACTTTTTTACAAATCCAAATATAGGGACAAACTCATCAATTTTAAATATATCTTTGAATACGTTAGATAGTATTAATGTTGGTGATTTTATTCAAATATCAACCTCAGGTTCTTATTCAAAATTGAATGGACCTCATCGTATTGTGGAAGTAAAGGATGGTCAATTAATAACAAAATTAAATTCTTCAGGAAATTCTGTATTTAGGAATGAT
>MDSZ01080173.1_pt1 | contig 27802 bp, 22 predicted proteins | sample 811201 | NCBI WGS metagenome assembly MDSZ01 (sample SAMN05326647, study PRJNA326480) | marine metagenome | isolation source: seawater | place: Indian Ocean: North | collected 2010 | reverse complement strand
GCAACTAATGTATTGACTAACCTGTCAAATCCCATATGATCCCAAATAATCCCAAATTGGAGGATTAATTGATTAAAAAAAAAACACAAGAAAAATTAAGAAATTATGTTTTTATCAAGTCACGAGAACAAGATAGACAAGAAGGGAAGGGTATCAGTGCCTGCAGCATTTAGATCACATCTGACAACCCAGGGTTACAATGGTTTTATCTCTTACCCATCTTTTAGCAATTCAGCTTTAGAGTGTTGTACTCAAGACAGAATAGAAAAATTATCAGAGTCAATAGATACCTTGAATCCTTTTGAGGAAAAAAGAGATTTCTTTGCTACTGCAGTTTTATCAGAAAGTTCTAACTTAATTTTTGACACTGAAGGCAGGGTGCAGTTTTCGAAAAAACTTTTAAATTTTGCTAAAATTAAAACTGATATTTTGTTTGTCGGTTTAGGAAAAACCTTTCAAGTTTGGGATCCAAAAAATTTTGAAAAATTTAAGTCTTTTGCAAGGAAAAAGGCCTTACAGAGCAGATCAACACTTAAATGGGATAACAATTAAATAATGATAAAAGGAGGAAGATATGAGTATTAATGTAGGTGGGGGTGAATTAAAAGAACTAAAACCGAGAATATTAGTAATGGGAATTGGCGGAGCAGGAGGAAATGCAATTAACTCAATGATTGAGTCTGGAATGCAAGGAGTAGAATTTGTTGCTGTTAATACCGATGCTCAAGATTTAAGAGTCAATAAAGCAGATGCAAAAATTCAAATTGGAATGAATTTAACAAAAGGTCTAGGCGCAGGTGCAAAAAACGATATTGGCCAAGCTGCTGCTGATGAGTCTCTTAACGAAATAGTAAGTTATATTCAAGGAAGTAATATGATTTTTATTACATCTGGGATGGGCGGTGGTACCGGTACAGGCGCTTCTCATATAATTGCACGAGCTGCTAAAGAATTAAATATTTTAACAGTAGGTGTTACCACTCTACCTTTTGCTTATGAGGGACCTAAGAGAATGCGTAGAGCAGTTGCGGGATTAGAAGAGTTAAAAAAACATCTTGATACTGTTATAGTTGTACCTAATCAAAATCTTTTTAAGATAGCTAACGAAGGAACAACTTTAAAAGAAGCATTTACTTTGTCTAACGATGTTCTAAAACATGGAGTTCAGAGTGTCACAGATTTAATGGTTAGACCAGGTATGGTAAACTTAGATTTTGCTGATGTTGAAACAGTGATGAGCTCGATGGGTAAAGCTATGATGGGCACAGGGGAAGCAGAAGGCGAAAACAGAGCTAATGTCGCAACCGAAATGGCTTTAAATAATCCTTTGATAGACGAGTATTCATTAAAGGGAGCCAAAGGTCTCTTGGTAAATATAACTGGCGGTGATGACATCACTTTATTTGAAGTAGACCAGTCAGTTAATAGAATTAGAGCTGAAGTTGATCCAGAAGCTGAACTAATATTTGGCGCAATACAGGATGAAAAACTTAATGGAAAAATGAGAGTCTCTATAGTTGCAACATCTTTAGATGGACACAGACCTGAGTCAAAAACTGTTTTGAATATGGTAAATAGAATACAAAATAGAAATCCCGGGTACTCTGATAATATTTTTAAAAATCCAAATTTAGAACGAAATACCATTAATTCTATTGACGGAGCGACTGTTTTAAAATTGGATGATCAACTAGAAATTGATACAACTCCATCAAGTCCTAATGATCAATCATTAAAACAAAATTCTGTTGAAAATAATTTAGCAAGTCAGGAACTTAATTCTCAGGGTATTTCAATGGAAAACGCATCGTACATAGAGAGCAATATTGATGTTAAAGATAATTCAATAATCACTAATGGAGATAATGAAGAAACTCCTAGATTATTTTCTGAAGACAGCGATATAAAAGTTGAAGAAAAAGACCCTGAAAATGAAAAGTTATTTGAACATAATTCTTCTGATGAAGAGGAATTTGAAATACCTGCGTTTTTAAGGAAACACAAATTTTAATGCAAATTTTGATTATCAATAATGAAATCACCCCACACATCACTGGAAGGCAAACATCTTTCAGTGATGATAGATGAGGTATTAAAAATTTGTAATCCTAAAAATGGTGGAATATTTATGGATTGTACCTTTGGGGCTGGCGGGTACTCAAAAGAATTTTTAAAATTTCAAGAAACTCAAATAGTAGCAATAGACAGAGATAATCAAGCTTCAGCCTTCGCAAAACAAATAGAAGATAAATTTAAATCAAGATTTACTTTTCACAACGAAAAGTTTAGCAATTTAAATTTATTATCAACTAACAAATTTGATGCTGTTATATTTGATCTTGGGTTATCATCAATTCAATTAGATAACCTTTCTAGAGGATTTTCATTTAAATCAAAAGATAAATTAAACATGACAATGGGCAAAACAACAAAATCTGCAAAAGAAGTTTTAAATTATTATAGCACTCAGGATTTGAGAGATATTATTAAAACATTTGGTGAAGAGGAAGACGCTACAAGAATAGCAAAAAATATCGTAAGTCAAAGGAATAAAAAAGAACTTGAAACCACAGATGAATTGGTTGAGATTATAAAAAAGTCCAAAAAAAAAAATTATAAAAAAAAAATTGATGTAAGCACAAAAACTTTTCAAGCAATAAGAATATTTGTAAATCAAGAAATTTCAGAATTGATCGATGGAATTATAAAAGCTACTAAAATTCTCAAACCTGGAGGAAAACTTGTAGTAGTAAGTTTTCATTCAATCGAAGATAAAATTATAAAGTTTTATTTTAAAAATTTTTCGAAAAATTATTCAAGATCTAACAAATATTTACCAGAAAATAATAAAAGATTATCTTTATTTGAGTCTTATAAAAATAAGATAATTCAAGCTTCGTCAAAAGAAATTAAAAAAAATCCTAGATCACGATCAGCTAAACTTAGATTTGCTATTAGAAGCACAGATATATTTCAAGAGCCAAATGAACTAAGAAAAAAATTTAAATATTTAACAGATTTGGAGAAAAGAATTGCCTAGACCAAAGCTATTAATCTCTATCATTGTTTTTTCATTTTTGTTGTTTTTTACATCAATCATTAAAAATAAAACAAGAGTAATTGAAAAAAACATTAAATCGTATGAAAAAAAAATATCATATTTAGAAAAAGAATTATATGAAAGTCAATTAGATTTCTACTATTTAACATCACCAAAAATATTACAGGAGAAAATATCTTTTTTAACAAACGAGGAATATAATTTTATGAATATTTCAAAGATTTATCTAAATATTAACAATTTTTTTGAAGATCAAAAGAAAATATCTAAAAAATAATTTATGGCAAGGAAGAGTAAAAAAAAATATTATAACTCAAATCAACAAAGTTTCTTATTTGAAGACTATCTCACTACAAACCAAAAACTTGATAAGAATAAAAAAAAAATAATAAATGAAGATAGAATATATTTACTATTCTTTTCTTTTATTTCACTTATCTTTATTTTTTATTTAAAAATAATTTTTATTTCTTTTCAAAAGTCAAATTATAATGAAATAGTAAATAATAATAGTTTTGCCCCAATTAGAAACGATATTGTTGATAGAAATGGTGTAATATTGTCCAGAAGTATTACAGCTTACCATGCTGCAATAAATCCTAGTTTAATTAAAGATAAAAAAAAATTTATTATTAAGATTAAATTAGCTTTTCCAGAATTTGAAATTCTAAATTTAGTCAAAAATTTAAATAAAAAAAAATATTTCTATTTGAAAAAAAGACTTACTGATGTCGAAAAAGAAAAATTATGGAAGCTTGGTGAAAAGGGCATTATATTTGAACCTTTTCAAACAAGAGTTTACCCTCATGCCGATCTTTATAGTCATATAATTGGACAAACAGACTATGATAATTATGGTATTTCAGGAGTTGAAAATTTTTACGACAAATATTTAAGAAACCAAAAAAACTTTGAAAAACCATTAAGACTCTCATTAGATACTAATATCCAATATATCGTCAAGAATGAACTTGATGAAGCTTTAAATCTTTTTAATGCATTAGGCGCCGCGTCTTTAGTTATGGACGCTGAGAATGGAGAAGTTTTATCTCTAGTTTCTCTTCCTGATTTCAATATTAACAAAAGAGAAGACGTAAGAGATAAAGCTTATATGAATAAAATTACAAAAGGTGTTTTTGAATTAGGATCTATTTTTAAAACATTTACGATAGCTTTAGCTTTAGAAGAAAATTTAGTTACACCTAATACAAAAATTCAAAATATAAAGAATAGTATAAATTGCTCCATCCATAAAATATCTGATATAAAAAAATTTCCTGAAACTATGACGGTTGAGGATATTTTAATTCAATCTTCAAATATAGGAACTGTTAAAATAGCAAAAAAAATTGGTAAAGAAAAATATGAAAGATTTTTGACAGAATTAAATCTTCTAAATAGCCCAAAATTTGAATTAGATGAAATCGGTAGTCCAATTCCATTTAGTTGGAATAAGTGCAAATTAGAAACAATTTCATTTGGTCATGGGATAACCACAACCCCACTTCAAGCTGCAACAGCTTATGCGAGCTTAATTAATGGCGGAAGGCTTGTTGTGCCTACTTTAGAAAAGAATAAGAATGATGATAGACATTTTAATAGAATAATATCTGACAAAACAAGCAGAGAGTTAAAAAAAATTTTAAGAAAAGTTGTTACTGATGAAAAAGGAACAGCAAGCTTAGCAAATATATATGGATATGATGTTTCTGGGAAAACAGGGACATCCCAGTATTATGATAATAAAAATAAAAATATTAATTCATTTATTTCTTTTTTTAACGTATCGAATAAAAATTACATCCTCTTAGTAATGTTAGATAATCCACAAGTTGCGAAAAATCTTATATATAACTATAGAGGATTAAAAGTAAAAGGTACAAGAAATGAGGCTGGCTGGAATGCTGTTTACACAGCGGGCAGAATTATAGAAAAAATTGGACCTATTTTAGCCATAAATAACAAAGAAATTCCTTCTCAACATGTTATTAAAAAAACTAATTGAAAATTGTCCGAAAAAACTTTCAAATATTAAAGTTACAGGTCTATCTTCAGACTCAAGAAAATTAAAAAAAGGAAATTTATTTTTTGCTTTAAAAGGCTTCAATAATAATGGTGAGAAGTTTATAAATGAAGCTTTAAATAGAGGAGCTTGCGCAGTTGTATCTTCTAGTTTTTCAAAAAAAAATTTTAAAATTATAAAAGTAAAAAATATTAGAGATTATCTAGGAAAAGTTTGTTCAAAGTTCTATTATCGTAAACCAAAAAATATAATTGCTGTTACTGGAACGAATGGAAAAAGTTCTGTTGCTGATTTTTTCCACCAAATTTTCTCGTTAAATAAAATTCCAGTTGCAACAATAGGGACTTTAGGTATTAAAACAAATAGTCTTAAAAAAAATAATTTGACAAGTCCTGATGTAATAAGCATGCACAAAGAATTATCAAATTTCAAGGAGAAAAAAATAGAAAATGTTTTGCTTGAGGCTTCAAGTCATGGTTTAAATCAAGGAAGAATAAATGGAATAGATTTTAAAGCAGGTATCTTTACAAATTTTAGTCAAGATCATTTAGATTATCACAAGTCTATGAAAAACTATTTAAATGCTAAATTACTACTTTTTAAGAAAATATTAAAAAAAAATAGCTATGTAATTCTAGACAAAGAAATACCTCAAACAAAAATAATAGAAAAAATATCAAAAATTAGGGGTCTTAGAAAAGTGTATATTAATTTTTTTTTAAAAAATTATGACCTAACCAATTTTAAGTTAGTTGGAAGATTTCAAGAAAAAAACTTATTGATGGCAATTAAAGCTTGTGAAATATTAGGTCTTAGCAAAAACAAAATTTCTAAATGTTTAGGCAAATTAAACAATGCAAAAGGGAGATTAGAGTTAGTAAAAAATTTTCCTGATGGAACTAAAGTTTTTATCGATTTTGCCCATACACCCGACGCCATTACTACAGCAATCAATGCTTTAAAAGATCATTTTAAAAAAAAAATAACGATAGTTTTTGGCTGTGGTGGTGAAAGAGATAAAGGAAAAAGAAAAAAAATTGCAAGAATTGTAAATAAACTTTGTTATAAAATTTATGTAACAGATGACAATCCCAGAAGGGAAAAACCTGAAGAGATAAGAAGGGCGATTTCTAAACACATAAATAAAAAAAAATGTTTTGAAATAGGAAATAGAGCTATCGCAATTCGAACCGCTATTCAAAACTCTAGTCCGAATGAGATAATTTTAATTGCTGGTAAAGGCCATGAAGATGTTCAAGATTATGGGGTGAAAAAATTTAAGATATCTGATTTTGATATAATAAAAAAAATCCAAACAAAAAAAATTTTATCAAAAAAGAAAATTAATATTAAAAAAAATAACTTTTTAATGCAAAAGATTACCAAAAATGAGTTGAACAATAAAAGTTTTCTAGGAGTTTCAATTGACTCAAAAACAGTTAAAAAAGGAAATTTATTTATAGCAATTAAAGGGAAAAAAAATGATGGTCACAATTTTATTAAAGAAGCATTTTTGAAGGGAGCTAAAAATTGTGTATTATCGAAAAACAATTTAAATATTTCAAAAAATAAAATTACAAAAGTAAAAAATACTTTTAGTTTTTTAAAGCGACTTGCACTTCTCAAGAGGTATTACACTAATGGGGTTATTATTGGTGTGACTGGAAGTTCAGGCAAAACATCTGTGAAGAACTTATTGGGAAATTTACTTCAAAATTACGGGGAAACTTATTTTTCCCCTAAATCTTTTAATAACTCATACGGAGTTCCACTAAGTCTTTGTAATCTTGAAGAGGAGCACAGATATGGTGTTTTCGAAATCGGGATGAGCAAAAAAGGTGAAATTGGTCAGCTTTCAAAAATTGTTAAACCAAATATAGCAATAATTACTAACATAGCCGAGGCACATATTGAAAATTTTAAAAACCTTAAAGATATAGCCAAGGCAAAAGCAGAGATAATAAAAAATATTTCAACTAAAGGCAGTTTAATTATAGACAGAGATAGTAAATATTATAATTTTTTTAAGTCTGAAGCAAACAGAAGGAAAATTAAAGTTTATTCAATTGGTTATAATCAAAATTCTCAAATACAAATAATTAAGATAGAAAATCAGCTTAAACATAAAATTGCTACTATAAAATCATTTGATAAAGTTTACAAAATCAAATTTAAGGACCAGTTAATAAAAAACATCTTATTTACGATAGCAACATTAGAGATTTTAAATTTAAATGTTGATAAGATAAGAAATAAAATTCAAAACATTAAAGTTTTAGAGGGAAGAGGAAAAATATACAAAATTAAATATAAAAAATTTAATTTTAATTTGATAGATGAAAGCTACAATGCTAATCCGCTCTCAATGAAACAATCTATTGAGAATCTCTCTAATATCAGAAACAAAAATCATAAATACATTTTATTAGGAGATATGTTAGAACTAGGAAAAAAATCGATAAACTTACATAAAAAATTATCCACTTTTATTAATAACTCAAAAATAAACAAATTATTTATCCACGGAAACTATATTTTAAACACTTATAAATATGTAAAAAAAAATAAGAGAGGTAATATTTTGCAACATAAGTCGGATTTTAAAGAAACTTTACTTCCTATTATACAAAATAACGATTATTTAATGATAAAAGGATCTAATGCAACTGGTTTAAATACTATTTCTAAAAATTTAACTAAAGGTAAAATTAATGCTATTTGAAATATTAACATCTCTTATAGATCAGTACTCTTTTTTAAATGTATTTAAATATCTCACTTTTAGGACTGGTTTGTCTTTGATGACTTCTTTAATAATTGTTTTTTTGATTGGCGGCCCTTTAATCAAATTTTTTTCAAAAATGGACATAACTGGCCCTATAAGACAAGATGGACCCATAGATCACATAGTAAAAAAATCAGGAACACCAACAATGGGCGGGATAATAATTATTATTGGTATGCTTATAAGTACTTTGCTTTGGGCAGACTTAAAAAATGTGTATATTTGGACATTAATTTTTATTTCATTGAGTTTGGGCGCTTTAGGATTTTCGGATGATTTATTAAAAATTAAACATAGAAATTCAATTGGACTTAATTCAAAACTTAAATTTTTTGGACAATTTATTATTGGTTTATTAACTCTACTTATAATAATTTATTTTTCAGACCATAATTTTATTAATTTAATTTACTTTCCTTTTTTTAAGAATTTAATTTTAGATCTAGGAATTTTTTTTATACCTTTTGGTTTGTTCGTCATTATAGGTTCTTCAAATGCTGTGAATTTAACAGATGGATTAGATGGTTTAGCAACCGTTCCTATAATGTTAGTTGCCTTATCATTCACATTTATAAGTTATGTAGTGGGAAATGTTATCTTTTCTGAATATTTACAAATACAATATATTCCAGATGTCGGTGAAACTGCAATTTTTTGTGGCGCAATAGTAGGATCTTGTCTTGGGTTTCTTTGGTATAACGCTCCGCCTGCAAAAATTTTTATGGGGGACACTGGTTCTTTGTCTTTAGGAGGTTCATTAGCGGCTGTTGCCATTATTGTTAAACATGAAATTGTACTTGCAATAATCGGAGGATTATTTGTTCTTGAAACTATTTCAGTTATTATACAAGTAATATCTTTCAAACTTACAGGTAAAAGAGTTTTTATGATGGCACCCATACACCATCATTTTGAAAAAAAAGGTTGGGCAGAATCAACAATAGTGATCAGGTTTTGGATCATTGCAATTATTTTAGCCCTAATTGGATTAGCAACACTTAAATTAAGATAATGCGTGAATTATTTAATTTTAAAGATAAAAAATTTGCTGTTTATGGTTTAGGACTCACGGGAAAATCTACAGTATCCTTTTTAAAAAAAAATAAAGCAAATAAAATTTATACCTGGGATGACTATTTAAACAACGAAAATTTAAAACTAAAAAAAATATTTAAAAAAAATTTGAATAATGTGGATTATATTGTTTTAAGTCCAGGAATAAATTTAAAAAAATCTAAATTTAAGCAATTAATATACAAAAATAAAAAAAAAATAATAAGTGACCTAGACTTATTTTTTTTGAAAAATCAAATTAAAAAATCTGTCATAATAACTGGTACTAACGGTAAATCGACAACATGTTCTTTAATTCACCATGTTTTAAAAAAAAATAAAGTTCGTAATGAATTAGTTGGCAACATTGGAAAACCGATACTAAGTTGTAAATTTTTTAAAAATTCAGTCTACGTGATTGAAGCCTCTTCTTTTCAATTAGAATATTCACAGTTTGTGAAACCCTATTGCGCTGCAATTTTAAATATTTCAAAAGATCACCTTGATTGGCATGGTACTATAAAAAAATATACCCGCTCTAAATTTAAAATTTTTAATAATCAATCTAAGGACGATATTGCATTTTTAAATGATTTATCTCTTAGTAAAATTTATAATAAGAATAATTATTTAGGTAAATTGAAATTTGTAAAAAATAGTTTTATTAAAACTGAGGATACTCAAAATAAATACCTTCAATTACAAGCCAATAAAGAAAACATAAATTTTGCTTATCTAATAACTAAGATATTTAAGATTAATAAAAAAAATTTTTTAGACTCCATTAAATCTTTTAAAGGTCTTGAGCATAGGCATGAGACATTTTTAAAGTTTAATAATTATACTTTTATTAATGATTCAAAAGCCACTTCATTTGAGTCAACTAATCAAGCTTTGAAATCAAATAGTAATATAATTTGGATAGTTGGTGGTCAACCCAAAAAGAATGACAAAATTGATATTGAAAAATTTAAACATAAAATCTTAAAGGCCTTCATAATAGGTAATCATAAAAATTTTTTTGTTCAACAAATTAAAAATAAAATAAAGTATGAAATAACAAAAAATTTATCTTCGGCTGTAAGTAAAATTTTTAAATCTTTTCAAAAAAATGAAAATATTACAGTTTTATTAAGTCCTGCAAGCGCATCTTATGATCAGTTCAAAAACTTTGAGCACAGAGGAGAAAAATTTAAAAATTTGGTAAAGGAATATGTTAAAAAATATAATTAATTCTGACAGACTAAACGATTATTGGAGAAATATAGATAAAAACATATTATTTTGTTTTTTAGCGTTATTCTTTTTAGGAGTTTTTTTCTCCTTTTCTTCAACTTCATCGCTTGCAGGTGAAAGACTAAATAAAAATTTCTATCATTATTTTTCTAAACATTTAATTTTTTCAATTTTTGCTATATCTCTAATGTTATTTATTTCTTACATTAAAATATCTTTCCTAAAAAAAACAATTGTACCCATTTTTATATTTTCATTAATTTTACTAATTATAGTTCCTTTTTTTGGGGTAGAAATTAAAGGTGCAAAAAGATGGTTAGATTTATTTTTGTTTCGTTTACAACCTATAGAAATAATTAAACCTTTTTTTGTCTTAGTTACAGCAAGCTTAATAAGTGGCAGCAAGGAGAAAAATACAAATTATTCATATTTTTTGAGTTTAGTAATTCTTTCAATAATAATTTTTTTACTTTTAAATCAACCAGATGTGGGACAAACAATTTTATTAATCGCTACATGGGTATCAATAGTTTTTATTTCAGGGATTAAGATTAGTTATATTCTATTAATATTCGCTTTGCTTATTTTATCTATGATAATAATATTATTTATATTTCCTGAAAAATTTGGCTATATAGTTTTTAGATTAACTACTTTTTTTGATCCTACAAAAGGAGATAGTTTTCAAACAGACAAAGCTTTAGCCGCAATTAGACAGGGAGGTCTAAAAGGTCAAGGCATGGGTGAGGGAATTTTAAAAGAAAGTGTTCCTGAAGCTCATACAGATTATATCATTGCAGTTATTACTGAAGAATTTGGATCAATTATTTCCATATTGGTAATAACAATATTTTTATATATTTCTTATAAAATAATTAAAAATTGTTTTAAAATTTCCAACGAAAATTTAAAAATTTCACTTTGCGGCTTATCCTCGTTATTAATTTTTCAAACCTTCATACACATTGGTGTTAATACAAGTTTATTACCAACAACGGGTATGACTTTGCCATTTTTAAGTTATGGTGGATCATCTTTAATAGGAAGTTCAATTTTGGCAGGAGTAATTTTAAATTTTACAAAAAATAGATTTAACAATGAATAAAAATAAAAATATAATTATTGCAACTGGAGGCACTGGTGGACATATTTTTCCCGCTGTGAGTTTAGCAAATTATCTTATAAACAATGGATTTATTGTAAAACTTACCACTGATCAAAGAGGAATAAAATACTTTGATAGTAAATTTATCAAATTTTCAAAAATAATTAATAGCTCAACATTTAGTAATAATAAAAAATTATTTTCAGTGATAAAAATATTAATTGCTATATTTAGCTCATTTATTTTTGTTTTGAAAATTAAACCAAAATTTATTCTTGGAATGGGAGGATACGCATCTTTTCCATTATGTTTTGTTGCAATTATTTTAAGAATACCTTTCATAATCTATGAAAATAATTTGTTGATAGGAAAAGCAAATAGGTATCTTGCACCATTTGCGAAAAAAATATTTGTATCTTATGAAGATGTTCAAGGAATTAAGTCAAAATATAAAAAAAAGACAGTTGTGATTGGAAACATACTAAGAGAAAATATATTAAATTTTTCTGAAACTATAAAAGATAAGAATTTTGATTACTTGAATATTCTTGTATTAGGTGGGAGCCAAGCAGCAAAAATATTTGCTGAAATTTTACCCGATATATTTGTTAAATGTGGAAAAAACAATTTGAATTTAAAAATTTATCAACAATGTTTAGATGACCAAAAGATATTATTACAAAAAAAATATGATGAAAATAATATTAATTGTGAACTTTTTAGTTTTACATTTGATATTTTAAAATATTATAATCTATCACATTTAGTAATTACAAGAGCAGGATCATCAGCTCTTGCAGAGCTTATAAACTGTAAAATTCCTTTTATTTCAATACCATTAAAAACATCTTCTGAAAATCATCAATTTAAAAACGCCGAATATTTCGCGAAAAAAGGTTTTGGCTTCATGATCGAAGAAAAAAATATAGAAAATAAACTATTTGATTTACTTCAGTCCATACATAAGGATAAATCAATTTTGAATTTAATAAAAAAAAAACAAAACAAACATTGTGATAAGAATGTTTTTGTAATTATTAAAAACGAAATAACAAAAATGTTTTATGAAAATTAATATAGGTCAAAAAGAAATTATACATTTTGTAGGATTGGGTGGTATAGGCATGAGTGGTCTTGCACAAATTATGAAAATAATGGGCTTTAAAGTCCAAGGCAGTGATATTGGAATGAACAGAAATATTGAAAACTGCATTAAAAGAGGGATAAAGTTTTTTCTTGGACAAAAAAAAAATAACATTAAAAAAGCTACTATATTAGTTAAGTCCACAGCGATAAAAAATAATAATCAAGAAATCAGAGAAGCCAAAAAAAGAAAACTGCCAATTTATGAGAGGGTTGAGATGTTATCTAATATTGTATCACTAAAAAAAAATATTATTGTGTCTGGCTCTCATGGCAAAACAACAACAACATCATTAATTTCAAAAATCCTCTTAGAGTCAAAATTAGATCCGACAATCATAAATGGAGGTGTGATTAACTCTATTCAAAATAATGCTAAACTTGGTAAAGGAGATTGGGCAGTTTTAGAAGCAGACGAGTCAGATGGAAGTTTTTTAAAATTACCAATTAATTATTCTATTGTTACAAATATAGATAAAGAACATATCGATTTTTATAAAAATTATAAAAATTTAGAAAATTGTTTTGTAAAATTTATAAACAAAACTCCACCTATTGGAAAATGTATAATTTGTAATGATGATGAAAATATAAAAAAACTAAAAAAAAAAATTAAAATCAAAAACATATTAACTTATGGATTTACCTCCTCTTCAAACTATCAGGTAGTAAAACCAAAATATAATATTAGCAATTGTAAATTTGATCTTATTATCAAAAATGTCACTGGAAAAAAAATAATTATTAAAAACATAGTTCTTAATCTCATAGGTAAACACAATATTTTAAATTCAGTTGCTTCCATAATAGTTTGTCTGAATTTGGGAATTAATATTAAGATAATAAAAAAGGCACTCTTTAGATTTTCTGGTGTGCAAAGAAGAATGACAAAATTATTTGAGAAGAACAATAATGAATTTTATGATGATTATGCTCATCACCCAACTGAAATATACTCTGTTTTGGAAAGTATAAAAAAAGTTTCTAACAAAAAAAAAATTACCTCTGTTTTCCAACCACATAGATTTAGCCGAGTAAATTTTTTGAAAAAAGAATTTTCAAAGTCATTTAAATTCTCAGACAGGGTAGTATTGTGTCCAGTTTACGCAGCGGGAGAAAAAAACTATAAAAAATTTGATCTAAATAAATTTGGAAAAATGATTTCAAAAAATTCAAAAGTTGATGTAGTTATAATTAAAGATGAAAACAATTTAAAAAATTTTTTCAAAAAAAATTTAATTAGTAATGAAATAATTATTGGTATGGGGGCTGGCTCAATTTCAAATTGGATGAGAAATTTAGAGCAATCTTTATGAAAATAAATCAACAAAATTTAAAAGCAAAATTTGGAAAAAATATTTATTTTCAGGAAAACTTATCCAAATATAGTTGGTTTAATCTTGGCGGACCGGCAAAAATTTTTTTTAAACCAAAAAATACTGAACAATTGATAGAATTTTTAATAAATATCAATAATTCTCAAAAAATTACATGTTTAGGAGCAGGCTCTAACACTTTAATTAGAGATGGAGGTTTTGAAGGAGCAGTAATTAAGTTAAGCCCAGGTTTTTCTTTCATTAATCTCCTTAATAATGAGACTTTAGAAGTTGGAGCTGGAACTTTGGATAAAACTTTATCAAGATTCGGAGCCGATAACTCAATAACTAATTATGAGTTTTTATCCTGCATCCCCGGTTCAATTGGTGGAGCTATTAGAATGAACAGTGGTTGTTACGGTGATGAAATTTCTAATATTTTAATTTCTATTAAAGTAATTGATTTTACAGGAAGATTATACGAGATAAATAGAGACAAAATTAAATTCTATTATAGGGGAACTGATCTACCAGAAGATCTGATTATCATTTCAGCTAAATTTCATGCAAAAAAAGGTGATAAAAAAATTATCAAGGAAAAAATTGAAAAATACATAAAAGAAAAAAAAGAGTCTCAACCAAGTCAAATTAAAACTTGCGGGAGTACTTTTAAAAATCCTGAAAATCAAAAAGCTTGGCAATTAATTAAAAATTCGAAATGTGATTTTAAGTCTTTTGGAAAAGCAAGTATTTCTAAAAAACATTCTAATTTTTTCGTAAATAATGGAGGAACATCTTCTGAAGATATTGAAAAATTAATAAATTTTGTCAGACAAAAAGTATATGAAAAATATCAAATAAATTTAGATTTAGAACTTAAAATAATTGGTGAAACAAAAAAAAATGCCTAGAAAAAAAATCTTAGTAGTTTTAGGTGGAAATTCCAAAGAAAGAGAAATTAGTATTAAAACTGGTAAAGCATGTGTCGCTGCAATTAAAAGATTGGGGTATCAAGTGAAGGAATTTGATCCTAAAAAAAAATCATTTCTTGATATTAAAAAAAACAAACCAGATATTATTTTCAATGCGCTTCACGGTGAAGAAGGCGAAGATGGTTTTGCACAAATTTTTTTTGAATTTGCAAAAATACCCTATACCCATTCTGGCGTAATATCATCAATGAACGCAATGAATAAATTAATTTCAAAAAAAATATTTATAAAAAATAAGATTCGAGTTCCATTCTTTAGATTTATTGATAAAAAAAATTACACACCATCAAAATTTGAAAAAAGTTTAAAGGTTAAAAAATTTAAATATCCACTTGTAGTTAAGCCGAATAATGAAGGATCTAGCATAGGTGTAAAAATTTGTAAAAATCAGTCAACTCTTAGAAAAAATATAAAAAATTTACTTAAAAACTATGACACTTTAATGGTTGAAAATTTTATTGGAGGCCAAGAAGTTCAAGTTGCTGTTCTTAATGGTAAAGCTTTAGGAGCGATAGAGTTAATACCAAAACGAAAATTTTATGATTATAAAGCAAAATATTTAAGATCTGCAAAGACAAATCACATTATGCCAGCAAATGTTTCAAATAAAAAATATAATGAGGTACTCAATATTGCAGAAAAAGCACATAAAATTTTACGCTGTAAAGGAGTTACGAGATCAGATTTTAAATACTTTAATGATAAATTTTATCTTCTTGAAATAAACACACAACCTGGAATGACAGATTTATCATTAGTGCCTGAGATTGCAAATTATAAAAATATTTCTTTTGATAAACTTGTGAAAAAATTAATTTTAGATGCAAGCTTGAATAAATGAAGAAATTTTTAATCATTCTGTCATCAATTATATTGATAGCAACGCTTACGACGTTTAATCCCAATAAACTTAACTTTGATTTAAAATTGTTTAAAATTGAAAAAATTGAGTTAAAAAATGTTGAAATTTTAAGTGTTCAAAAATTAAAAAGATTATTTAAAAGTGAATTATCTCAAACAAGTCTACTTATTATTGATAATGAGAAAATAAATAAAATTTTAATAAATAACGAATTAATAGACTATGTAGAATTAAAAAAAATTTACCCCTCTAAACTTATAATATCTATCTATGAAAAAGAGGTAATAGCAATAACTAATTATAAAAAAAAAAAATATTATCTAACAAAAAATGGTGAAAAAATTAAATATTTTAAAAATGATAAATTAGAAGATTTACCAAATATTTTCGGACAACAAAAAAACTTTTTAAATATCTATCTTTCACTACAAAAATTAAATTTTCCAATTTCTAGAGTGAAATCCTTTTATTATTTTGATATTGGGAGATGGGACATTGTTCTTAAAAATGGTAAAACAATAAAACTACCAGTTAATAACTTTGTAGAAAGTATTGAAAATTTCATAGAAATTGAGAAAAAAATAAATTTTGAAAGTTACTCAATATTTGACTATAGAATTAAGGATCAACTAATCTTGAACTAAATGCATAAATTAAGAAAAAAAAATCTTTTTGTCGAAATAGGCGATGAAAATTTTCTAGTTGCCTCTGGAGAGTATGATGATGAACTGAATTTTAAAATAATCGAAAAAGAAATTTTTTCATCTTTAGGATTTAAAAATGGAAAAATAGTTGATTTAGATCTAAGCTTTAACACTTTAAAAAAAGCTATAAATAAAATTGAAAATAAATCAAATACTTTTTTTTCTGAAGTAAATGTAATTTTAAATCAAACTGATTTTGATTGTATTAACATTAGCGGTTTTAAAAATCTTAATGGAAATCAGATTTTACCAGATGATATTTATTATATAATAAACAATATTAAATCGAAATTAACAGAGACAGAAAAACAAAAAAAAATTATTCATCTTTTTAATACAAAATATTTCTTAGATAATAAACAAGTTAAAAATTTACCAATAGGCTTACATGGAAAATTTTATTGTCATCAGTTAACATTTTTTCTCTTAAATATTAATGAAATTAAAAATTTTAATGGATTATTTAATAAGTGCAATTTAAATGTGAACAAATTTGTTTTAAAAAATTTCACTGATGGAATAGATATTGTAAATAAAAAAAAAGTAGATACATTTATAAGTATCAAAATCTTAGAGGAAGAGACTTATGTCACTTTTTTTTACGAGTCAGCATTTTGTTTTTTTCAGAAATTTAACTTTGGTTCGAATATTATTTTAAAAGATATTTCTAAAGTTTGCTCTCTTGATCTATCGGATATTAAAAATATAATCTCAAAATCAAACTTTCAATTATCAGATAATAATATATATGTAGATAAAAAATACTTTAAAAAAAGCAACTTTAGAAAAATAAGTTTAAAACACATTATTGAAATTTCAACAGCAAGAATAGATGAAATAGCAAGTATCTTATTTAATAAGAATAAAAATTTAGAGCACAATGAAAATAAAAAAAACTTAGTATATCTAGAAGTTTGCGATAATAATATTGCAGAAAAATTTAAAGACTACTTTGAAAGAAGTTTTAAAAATTGTAAACTGGAATTTTATTCAACTTTGAAAGAAGACTCTTTTAGATCGATAAAAATATTAAGTGACCTACTCAGCAAAGGTTGGACAAAAGAGGCAATACCTATTACAAATAAAAAAAGGTCCTGGATTTCAAGGGTATTTTCAGGTTTATTCGAGTGAAATTGTTATTTTTTGAAACATTATTTGTCTTAAGAAAAACTTTTAATTTTTATATAAAGCTGAAATGCTAAGTTCAAATCAAAAAACTATTGTAAAACCTATTAAATTAAGTGGCGTTGGACTACACAACGGCATTATTGCTGACCTTGTTATAAGACCAGCCGACGAAAATTTTGGCATAAAATTTTGTAGAGTTGATATAGATAAAAATGAATTAATAAATGCAAATTTTAAAAATGTTATTGAGCCTATATTATGTACAAAAATTTCTAACAAAAATGGAATATCTGTCTCAACAGTTGAACATTTGATGGCTGCTTTTTTTGGAGAAGGCGTTGATAATGCTTTAGTCGAAGTAAATGCCTCTGAAATTCCGATCTTAGACGGCTCGGCTAGCGAGTTCGTTGAAGCAATTAGATCTGTTGGTGTAAAAGAGCAATCAGCAAAAAGACAATTTATTTATGTAAATAAAAAAATTGAAATTCGAGAGGGTGAAAAGTTTATTTCAATTGAACCAACAGACAACGATTTGATCATAGACTTTGAAATAATTTATAAAAATCCATTGATAAGAACTAGAAGAAAAGAGTTTAAATTAAGTCAAAATAAATTATCTGAAATTTATAGTTCAAGGACATTTTGTCTATATGAAGACATTGACCTTATTAAAAGCAAAGGACTAGCTAAGGGCGGTTCTTTAGATAATGCTATTGTTGTTAAAGATAATGAGATTTTAAACGATGATGGTTTAAGAAATAGACATGAGTTTATCTACCATAAAATTTTAGATTGCATAGGAGATCTAATGCTGTCAGGAAACAGAATTATTGGCCATGTAAAGACTTCCCAAGGCGGTCATGCACTGACTAATAAATTACTTTTAAAATTCTTTTCTGACAAATCTAACTGGTCATTAAAAAACAGCAAATCAATTAACGGAAACGTTCAAATTAATGAAAAGTTAAAAAAACCTATAGCAGTTAACATTTAAAAACAAAATTTTACCTAATATAATTTATTTGATATGAATAAAAAATGTATCAAAAATTAATTTTAATTTTTCTTTTAACTTTTTTTTTAATAAATTGTTCTAAGAAGAATGAGGATTTGTCCATCAAGCCCCCTGATGAAAAAGAGTCTTATAAGATTTATAAAGAAGGATTAGATGCAATGAATGCAGGTGATTTCTTCTTTGCTGCACAAAAGTTCTCAGAAGCAGAAAAAATTTTACCAGTCGTAGAACACTCTGCAAAATCATTATTAATGACGGGTTATTGTTATTATGTTTTAAATTTTCACGAAGAAGCTATTGAGTCTTTAGAAAACTTTTTAAGAAAATATCCTGCAGATGTGAACGTACAATACGTATCTTACTTAATAGCACTATCTAATTACGAGCAAATATTAGATGAAAAAAAAGACTTAAAACCCCTTTTAAAATCAAAAAAAATAATCGAGGATTACATGAATAAATATCCTGATACTGATTATACCTTAGATTTAAAATTCAAATTGGGGTTAATCAAAAATCAATTAGCGGCCAAAGAAATTTATGTTGCAAAATATTATATTAAAACACAAAAGTGGATTCCAGCTATTAATAGATTAAAAGTTATAGTAAATGATTATCAGGAAACAATTTTTATAGAAGAAGCTCTTCATAGACTTGTTGAAATATATTACACTTTAGGTTTAATCGATGAAGCTAAAAAAACAGCAAATATTTTAGGCTATAATTATAATTCTAGTAAATGGTATGAAAACTCTTACGCATTACTTAACAAAAATTATAAAAGTGAGCAAATTAAATTGAAAAAAAAATCAGAAAAGGATGAACGCGGCTTAGTCAGAAAAACAATTGAAAAAATTTTAAATAAATGAAATTTAGAGAAATTCGAAAGAAATATAATACTCAAAAAAAATTATTATTGAAATATAATCACCATTATTTTAATTTAGATTCTCCTTTAGTTACTGATTCTAAATACGACAAGATTAAAAATGAAATAATAAAATTAGAAAATGAATTTCCTCAATTAAGAAAAAAAGAATCGGTTTTTAACCAAATTGGTGCACCATTAACAAAAAAATTCAAAAAAATTAAACACTCAATCCCAATGCTTTCACTTTCAAACACCTTTAATAAGGAAAGCATGAATGATTTTATTAGTAAAGTTTCAAATTATTTGAATATTAAGAATAAAGATTTTAATTTTTCATCGGAGTTAAAAATAGATGGGATTTCTGCCTCTTTATCTTACGAAAACGGGATTCTTATTAAAGGTTTATCTAGAGGTGATGGAATTACAGGCGAAGACATACTAGAAAATTTAAAAACAATTAAAGATATTCCGAAAAAAATATTTGATAAAAGTTTGCCTAAAATTTTAGAGATTAGAGGTGAGGTATATATAGGAAAAAATGATTTTAATAAATTAAAAAAAAATTTTGCTAACCCAAGAAATGCAGCGGGAGGGTCATTAAGACAAAAAGATCCAAAAGAGACAAAAAAAATACCTTTAAGATTTTTTGCTTACGGATTTGGTGTTATAAGCCCTTCAATTTTCAAAAAACAATCTGAATTCATTTCAAATTTAAAAAAATGGGGTTTTAACGTAAATCCACATAATAAATTGGTAAAAGGTATTGAAGAAATAGAAAATCACCATAAAAAAATTGAGTCGATTAGATCATCACTAGATTATGATATTGATGGAATAGTTTATAAAATTGACGATTTAAATTTGCAAAGAAGACTCGGAAATACTTCAAATTCCCCAAGATGGGCTACTGCCTATAAATTTTCTTCTGAAAAAGCTACATCCAAAATTAAAGACATAGTTATTCAAGTAGGAAGAACAGGAGCAATTACACCAGTAGCTAAAATTGAACCTGTGACCGTTGGAGGTGTCATAGTATCGAATGCCACGCTACATAATGAGGATGAAATTAAACGAAAAGATGTTAGAATAGGTGATACTATTATCGTACAAAGAGCTGGTGATGTTATTCCACAAGTTGTTTCAGTTGATATTGCCAAAAGAAAAAAAAATTCTCAAAAATTTACCTTTCCAAACAAGTGTTTATGTGGAGGGAAAATTCAAAAAGAATTTAATTCATCAACCAATAAAGAGGATGCGGTCAGAAGATGCGTTAAAGACTATGACTGCTCTTTTATTGCCAGAGAAAAGTTAAAACATATTGTATCTAAGGATGCTTTTAATATAGAGGGTTTGGGAAAAAAAGTTATTGATCAATTTTGGAAATTGAAGTTAATTAAAACTCCATCCGATATTTTTGAACTTGATTTTGAAAAAATAGAAAAAATCGAGGGCTGGGGCCAGCTTTCAGTTCAAAATCTTAAAACTGCCATTAATCAAGCAAAGAATATTTCATTAAATAAATTTATTTATTCAATTGGAATAAGACACATTGGTCAAGAAAACGCAAAAATTTTAGCTAGTTTTTTCAAAACAATTAATAAGTTTCGTAATTTATTTGAGGAAATAAACCAAAAAGAAATATTTCAAAATTTAAAAGATTTGGACGGCATTGGAGAAACGCAAGTGCTTTCTCTTAAAAATTTTTTTGCTAATAAAAGAAATATCGAAATTGTTAAAAAACTGGAGGAAAAACTCAATATAGAAGATTATAAAGATACAAACAAAAAAGGAAAACTTAGTAATACAAACGTAATGTTTACCGGTGGGTTTAAAAAAATTAGTAGATCGGAAGCTAAAACTTTAACTGAAAATTTAGGAGGAAAGGTGTTAGGCTCAGTTTCAAAAAAATTAAATATATTGGTAGTTGGAGATTCAAAACCAACAAAAAAAAAAATTGAAAAAGCTAAAGAATTAAAAGTTAAAATATACTCCGAGAATGATTGGTATAAATTTTTAAATATTTGAACAGGATTTTTTCAACATTATCAATTCTTTTTTGTTCATATATTTTTTAAGTTTTCGGTAAACATTTTTATGATATTGATTTAACCAAGCAATTTCTTTATTATTTAATAATCTTTTTAAAACTAAATTTTTGTCAATTGGTACATAAGAAAGATTTATAAATTTCATTCCATTCTTTTCTTTTTTAACATAAATTAAGTTTTCTATGCGTAATCCAAATTTTCCTTTTTCATAATATCCAGGTTCATTTGAAAGTATCATACCAGGCTGAAGTTTAATTTTATTGGATTTAGAAATTGACTGAGGACCTTCGTGAACGTTTAAAAAATAACCAACGCCATGACCAGTTCCATGCGCATAATCTAAATTAATTGATTTTAAATTCCGCCTTGCAATTTTATCTAAAAAAGATCCAGATGTATTTTTCTTCATCTTGAAATTGGATAAATTAATATGGCCTTGCAAAACTCTAGTAAAAATTTCCCTTATTCTTTTATTTTTTGTGTTTAAAGAAATAGTTCTAGTAATATCAGTTGTTCCATAAGAATATTGCCCGCCTGAGTCAACCAAATATATATTTCCATTTTTAAGAATTTTGTTTGTTTTTTTAGTAGCGTTATAATGAACAATAGCACCATTCGAACCTGTGCTCGAAATGGTTGGGAAACTTGGAAACTTAAACTGTTTAATTTTTTTTTTAATTTGCTGAAGTTTATTTTGAGCTTTTATTTCAGTAATTTTTTTTTTATTAAAATTATTTTGTATCCAAAACAAAAACTTTGTTACGGCCGCACCGTCATATTCATGAATTTTTTTTGTGTTATTAATTTCTATATTATTCTTTTTTGACTTTAAAAGATAAATAGGATCAGAAATATTTAATATTTTATTATTTTTTTTTATTAAATTTTTGTAAAAAATTGAACACGTCAAATCATCAATTAAAAAGTTTTTATTTTTTATATTTTTTAAAAAGTTTTCCAAATTCTCAATTTTGAAAATTTTAACAAAACTCAATTTTTTTCTAAAATTGAAATCAATTTTATCTATATCACAAAATAAAAAAATTCCATTTTTTTTATCAACAATTAAATGGCTATGGGGTATCGGGGAAAAATCAGAATCATGACCTCTTATATTTAAAAGCCAAGCGATATTTTCTGATGAGGTTATAAGCATAAGGTCAATCTTTTTATTGAAATGTTTTTCTCTTAAGTTTTGAATTTTTTTTGAACAGTTTAAACCTGTAATTGATTTATCCAGGTTGTAAAATTTATTTTTTTTAATTTTGTATTTTCTTTTATTTAAAGTTTTTACTAAATTTGTATTAGTAGCGATAAATTTAGCTTCAAGTTTTCTTGAAAAATATTTAATGAAATTTTCGTTAAATAGTTTTGGATCAAATCCAATTTTTTTGTTTTTAATATTTAATTTTTTGTTATTGAAAAGAGGTAGCTGAACAATTTTAAAGTTTTTTCCACTTTGTTGGTTGGCTTGCACGGTATATCTTCCGTCAACAAAAAGAAAATTTTTTTTTTTTAATATTAAAGCTAATCCGTATGATCCTGAAAAATTGGATATAAATTTCAAATCATCTTTATATTCAGGGACATATTCACTAAAAAATTCATCATTTTTGGGGACTAAATATCCGTCTAAGTTGTGTTCTTTAAATTTAGTTATTAATTTTTTTATTTTTTCCATTTAACTAATTTTTTTTTAAGTCTGTCCCATCCAGGGCTTCTATATTCCTCACCTAAATGTAGAGAAGTATCCTGATTAAAATCAAACTCATCATCAGATTTATTTTCTACTATTTCATTTTTTTCAATATTATTTTCTGGTAACTCGTTTATAAATCTTGAGGGGATAGCATCCATCCAATCTCCTTGATAAATTCTTCTCATCGCAAAAGATAAAAATGCCTCTTTTTTCGCTCTTGTTATGCCAACATAAGCTAATCTTCTTTCTTCCTCCAAAGCAAAATCACCTTTTTCTTGCAAAGACTTTTGATGAGGGAATAAACCTTCTTCCCAACCAGGTAAAAAAACTACGTCAAATTCCAAACCTTTCGCGGCATGCATTGTCATTAAATTTACTTTTTCCCCTTCCCACTCTTGATCAGCTGAGGTAGCTAAGGATACGTGTTCTAAAAAATTCTGTAAATTATCGTAATCTTGCATCGCTCTTATTAATTCTTTTAAGTTTTCAAGTCTATTTTCATTCTCTAAGTCTTTTTTGTTTTTTATTGTTGAGGAGTATCCCGATTCATCTAAAATAAGCTTTAACAAATCATAATGCTTCATATTACTTTTGTCTTTTCGCCATTTATCAATCATTTTTATTAAAACAGAAAATGTTTTTTTTATTTTTGGTTTAAATTGATCTAATTCGATTAAGTTTACAATTGCGTCCTCTAAACATAATTTTTTTTTAGCTCCAAATGCATATATTTTATTTAATGTAGCATCTCCCACACCTCTTTTAGGAGATCCAATTACCCTTTCTAATGCTAAATCATCATATTTTTGATTAACTATTCGCAAATAGCTAATAGCATCTTTAATTTCTGCTCTCTCATAAAATCTAATTCCTCCTAAAACTCTATAGCCTAAGCCGATTTTAAGGAATCTTTCTTCAAACTCCCGTGTCTGATATATCGCTCTAACAAGTATACTCACGTTGTTTAATGAAAATTTTTCTTTAATTTTTTTTTCAATAATATCACTCACTCCTTGAGCTTCATCTTTCCCATTACTATAACAATTTAGTTTTACAAGTTCTCCACTAGCTTCAGATGACCAAAGTTTCTTTCCTACTCTACTATTATTATTTGAAATTAAGCCAGAGGCAGTTTCTAATATATTCTTAGTTGATCTGTAATTCTGTTCCAATTTATAAACTTTGCAATTAGGATAAATTTTATCAAATGTTAAAAAATTCTTTATTTCGGCACCCCTCCAACTATAAATAGACTGATCATCATCTCCAACACAACAAATATTTTGATTTGAATTTACTAATAGATTCAACCATTTATTTTGAATAAAGTTTGTATCTTGATATTCATCAACTAAAATATATTTAAAATTTTTACGATAAATATCAACAATATCTTTATTTTTTTCAAATAACTTTACAGAAAATAAAATTAAGTCTCCAAAATCCATTGCATTTAAATCTAAAGTTTTTTTTTGATAAATTGCATAGACTTTTAAAATTTGAGTTTCTAAAGGATTATTTTTTTTAACCTTTACCTCATCATACATAAGACCTTTATTTTTCCAATTATCTATGAAAGAGATTATAAATTGAGGTGAAATTTTTTTTGCATCGATATTTTCTGCCTCACAAATTTTTTTAATCAATTTTTTTTGGTCATCTGTATCTAAAATTGTAAAATTACTTTTAAAACCAATAGCCTCAGCGTGCCTTCTCAAAAATTTAACACTTATTGAATGGAAAGTCCCTAACCAAGGAACGGCACTATTTTCTCCTTTGATAAATTTTAAAACTCTATTTTGCATTTCTTTAGCAGCTTTATTTGTAAAAGTTACGCATAAGATTTGACTAGGCCATGCTTTTTTTTTACTGATTATGTAAGCTAACTTAGTTGTTAATACCCTTGTTTTTCCAGAGCCTGCACCAGCGACAATTAAGTTCGGTCCTTCAGTATCCAATACCGCTTTTTTTTGTTCAGTATTTAAGTTATCTAATAATATATTTTCAGACGACATGAATTTTAAATAACTTTTATACACTACTTAAAATAATAAAAAAGATGATAATTGATACCAAAAGAAAAAAAGATTTAATTAAAAAAATTTTAAGTTTTATATATTATTTGAGATATTTGATAACAATTTTTCTTTGCTTTTTTCTAATTATTTTGACATCTCCCAAATTATTTAAACATGTTGATAAAATTGATAGTTTAAATTTACTCCTAAAGAATCAACACGGTTTTGCAATCCAAAAATTTGGAGATATTAAATATAAAATTCTTCCTCAACCCCATCTTGAAATTACAGACTTAATAATTAAAATTAATGACGAAATACCAAATTTAATAGTCGATAAAATTGAGATTTTCCAAAATATTAAAGGTTTATATGATCCAGAAAGAATATTTTTAAAAAAGATTAAATTTGAAGGAAATCTATTAGGAAATAGTATCAGTGGCTATTATCTTCCAAAAAAAAATTTAAATCTTCTATATTTCAAACTAGCTAACCTAGGCATCGAGTCAAAAGTCTTTATGGATAACAAAAAAACACCCCATAAACCTTCAGGGAGAATGAAATTAAATGTTCTAGATTATAATTTACTCTTTAATTTTGATTATAACAGGATTTTAAAGTTTAAAGACTCAACTATAAAAAATAAAAATTTTAAAGCAAACTTAAATGGTCAAATGGAATTTGAGCCGTTTTTTTATTTTAAAATAGCTACAGATGTGAACAGGTTTAGTATCAAAAATATTAATTTAGAAAAAATAAAGTATATCTTAATTAATGAAGTGTCAGATAAAAAACTTAATGGGGAGTTAATAATAAATTATTTACCCGAAAAATTAATTGGAAAAAGCAAGGAAAATAAAACCAGTATAAACTTAATATTTGATAACGGCGATATAACTTCTAACAATTCCTTTTTTAAATTTTTAAATTTAAATGTTCAACTAAAATTTAATTTAAAAAAATATCCTTCATATAGAAATTTGAATTATGAGCTTTTAATTGAAACTGATAATATTAATAAATTTTTAAAAAAAATAAATATTAAATCAAAATATAAATTAAAAGAGACAAAATTATTAATTAAAGGCAACATAAATCTTGATGCTCAGAAATATTATTTTGATGACGTTAAAATTAATAAAAAAAATCTTGGACAAAAAGATCTTAACAAATTGAAAAACTATTTTGATAAAAACTTATCTAATTTTTTAAACAGTGATTTTAACGAGAAAAGAATTTATGAGCTATTGAAAAATTTAATTGAGTCTATTTAGGCTTAGTCATTTTAATTGGATCCATTATCATTTTATATTCTTTCTCTGAAATAAGATTAGTTTTCATAACTTCTTCTTTCAAAGTAGTTTTATTTTTATATGCAGCTTTAGCAATTTTAGCTGCGTTATCATAACCAATTTTTGGAGCTAAAGCAGTTACAATCATTAGGGAATTATCAAGAAGATTTTTAATTCTTTCTTTATCAGCTTTAAGTCCTTTAATACAATATAAGGCAAACGTTTTAGCTGAGTCCGCCATAATTTCTATCGATTGAAGAATATTATGAATTATTAAAGGCTTAAAAACATTTAATTCAAAATGACCATGTGAACCGGCCATAGTTATACCATTGTGGTTACCAATTACTTTTACACAAACCATCGTAACGGCTTCAGACTGAGTGGGATTTATTTTACCTGGCATTATTGAGGAACCCGGTTCATTCGACGGTAAAATCAATTCTCCGTATCCAGCTCTTGGTCCAGAGCCAAGAAATCTTATATCGTTTGCTATCTTCATTAAACAAACTGCTGTTGTATTCATAGTGCCCGAAAAGTTTACAATAGCATCGTGAGCTGCAAGAGCAGCAAATTTATTTTTTGCAGGTTTAAAGGGTAACTTTGTTATTTTTGATATTTCCCTAATAATTTTTATATCAAAATTTTTTTTAGTATTTAAACCGGTTCCGACTGCGGTACCACCTTGAGCAAGAAAATAAATTTCTTGAAGTGCAGTTTCAATTCTATTGATACATTTTTTTAATTGTGAGTGATACCCTGAAAATTCTTGCCCTAAAGTAATCGGAGTTGCATCTTGTAAATGTGTTCTACCAACTTTAACAATTTTGTTAAATTTTTTTACTTTTTTTAAAAGTTCTTTTTCTAATAATTTTAAAGACGGAAGAAGTTTTTGTGTGGTTTTTAAAGCTATTGAAATATGCATAGCAGAAGGAAAAACATCATTTGTCGATTGTGATTTGTTGACATGATCATTTGGGTGCACTGGTTTTTTTGTACCAAGCTTCCCTCTAAGCATTTCAATAGCCCTATTTGAAATAACTTCATTAACATTCATGTTTGTTTGAGTTCCCGAACCAGTTTGCCAAACTTTCAATGGGAAATGATCATCCAGCTTTCCTTGAATAACTTCGTTTGCTGCCTTAATTATGTAACTAGAAATCTTTGGATCTAAATCACCATTTTTTTTATTAACAATTGCGGCAGCTTTTTTTATTATTGCTATGGAATGGATTACAATCGGTCTAACTAAAAAGTCACCAATGTTAAAGTATTTATTAGATCTTTGTGTTGAGGCTCCCCAATACTTATCACCAGGTACTTTAATTTTCCCAATACTATCAAATTCGATTCTATACTTCATTTGTGATTCTTTGATATATTAAAATATATTTATTTTAAAAAAATATAAAGGCGGAAATATGAGTAATTTTAAAAAAGTGGGAAAATTC
>MDSZ01206391.1_pt1 | contig 27805 bp, 25 predicted proteins | sample 811201 | NCBI WGS metagenome assembly MDSZ01 (sample SAMN05326647, study PRJNA326480) | marine metagenome | isolation source: seawater | place: Indian Ocean: North | collected 2010 | reverse complement strand
GTTGATAGGCTGGGTGTGGAAGTGCGGTAACGCATGTAGCTGACCAGTACTAATAGCTCAATTGGCTTGATTTATGCACTGAAAAAAATTTTTAAAATTCTAATTTTTTTGAAGAATATAAAACTATTTTAATTGTTTTAAATAAATATTATTCGGAAACTTAGCCGTATATACCTTATATACAAATTCAATAATAGATGAGAATAATAATGTTGAAATTAATGTGTTTCCAAAGAATGGTAAAGCAAGAATGTAGCAACTTATAAGTCCCTCCAAGCTATATCCATATGAGCCTAAAGACCAAACACCAAAATTAGTAAACACAAAAAATACCAAAGTACCGCCTACCACTCCTAAAAAACGAAACAACAAATTTTTTTTAAAATAAATTGATAACATGCCTACAATTAAAACACTTCCCCAAGTAAATATAATTGTTGAGTGAAGCCCAATTATAATGTCTGTTAAAATAAAGGCTCCTAATAATGCTGGCAAAAATTTTATACCCAAAATTGTAGGAATATAAAAAGTTAAGGCCATTAAACTTGTGAAATTTGGTGGGTGGGGTATAAATCTTGAAGCAGATAATACCAGCATAATTCCAAGTAAAATTTTTAAGTAATTCATATGACTACATTATCATTCAAAAATTTCAAAACAAGGTTCTAATATTTATAATTAAAACCAACAGTTAAATATCTTTTTTCTTGATTATAACCATGTGGTCTTTGATAAGTTTCATTAAGTAAATTGTCTATTTTAATATATCCATAAACTTCGTTAAATTTCTTACTTAACTTTAAGTTTGCTATGTCAGTACTATCCATCTCTATTGTACTAAAATTTGAACTATGAGTATCAAAATGCTTACCATAATGTTTGTAGTTTAAACTTAAATAAAATTCATTTGTATTATTTTTAAAAAATGTTCTATTAAAGTTTAAACCATAACTCTTTTCTGGCCTTCGCAATTGATCTGATCCATTCTCTTTTTTTGAGGATAAGAATGTTGAAAAAAAACTATAACTAGTGTTTAAGTTTTTATACTCTATAACGTTTTCAATACCACTCTGATTTAGATCTATATCATCAGAGTCGTTAATATATTTTCCTCCTGAATACTCAATATTATTGTTAATATTTGATCTAAATAAATTTGTTGATAATTTAAAACTGTTATTAGGTTGAAAAGTTAAATTAACTTCATTAGTTAGGCTCTTTTCAGGCTCTAAATCTCTATTTCCAGAAAAGCCAAAATTATCTGTTCCATATAGTTCATATAAACTTGGATTTCTTAAACCAGTCATCCTCGCAAAACCAATTGTAAATTTTTCAAATACTTTATTTAAGCCAAGTTTATATGAAGAATTATCTCCAGACTGTTTATGATCATCATTTCTCGCAAAAAAAGATAAAAAAGTATTTCTCAAAAATTCAAAACCAAAATTTCCAAAAACAGCAAAGTTATCTACATTACCTTTAGTTGAGGCTTGATATGAACCCCTATTGTCAAACTTTCCCCACTCGTATTTATAATCTGCTCCGAAACCATATGAAAATTTTTGATTTAATTTAGATGAGTAATCATATTTTGTTCCTACAACGTTGCTATAATAATTATCTATAGTACCTCTTTCATCATATTCTCTATCATATTTTATATAATAAAAGACAATATCCCTATTACTATTTGATTTAAAATTATTTATTCCAGATTGCAATGTCATCATTTTGTTATCACCTCTATATCCCGTTTGATTAGTTGATGAACCATCGTACTCAGCTAAAGTTTGTCTTAAATAAATTGTATTAAAAAACTTTGCTCCTGTTGAAATAAATTTTTCGTGATTTATATTAGCAGAGTAGTTTTGAACTTTATCTTCATCTTCTTCCGCACCTATTCTTGCACTTATATTTTCTTTTTTAACAACTCCTAATTTGAAGTTGAAAGTAGAATCATCCTTAAAGATAGTGTTATTAGATGATAAACTATAATTTTTATCTTTATCACCAGAGATATTAAATTTATTAACATAGTCTCCACTTAAAATAATATTAATTGCACCTCCTATAGCACTTGTTCCAAAGTGGGTACCACTGGAGCCAGGATAAACTTCTATTTGTTGAATTGTTTGAATAAATTCAACACCAAAATCGTGTAAGCCTTGCGTTGTGGATTGATCATTAATTGGTATACCATTAATCATTACAAGTGTGTGATTTGAACCAGTACCTCGTAAAAAAACAGAAGTTTGTTGGCCTGATGGCCCAGACTGAGTTAGATTAATACCAGGCACTGTTTTTAACACATCAACTATATCTGTTGCGCCTATTTCATTTATTTTTTCTTTAGTTATGATGTGTTTATTAATAAATTTTTCATTAAGATTTGATGAATTAGTTAATTTTTTTTCGATTTTGACACATGGAGCAGAACTATTTGCCCAAGAACATTTTGAATATTTGTCCACTTCAATTGAGTAAACAGTTTGTTTGTATGTGATTATGAATATTAAATATATAATTAACCTAAGCATAAATTACTCTTTTTTTCTTATGCCTCTGCTAATTTTTCATTGTAGAACTAGACTTTTCCTGGCCTTCATTCAACAGCGGACTTCACTGGGTGGCACTCCGACTCTACGGTTGCAGGTACAGCTAATGTGTTTAACAAAAATTCCCCACCACGATTCAGCGCTAAAATACTAAAATAATTCAAATAAATTGTCAAATATTCATATTCAAATTAAATTTAAAAATGATAAAGCATGATTAAAAAATGTTATTAAATAATTTAGAAAAAATTAATTTATTAAAAACGACTTTTAAAAAAAAAATAAAAAAAGTTGTTTTCGTTTGTCCGCCTGATGTGGATAAACTTCAATTTAGTTACGATGTAGCCAAAAGAAAAAGATACCTCAATTATCCACCATATGGCCTCGGTTTACTTGCTGAAAAAATAAAACTTAAAAACGTTAAATCACAAATTATAAATCTTCAGAATGATGTTTTGAGAGAGGCAATACTAAGTGAAAATGAAGAAAAGTTTGATTATGATTCAGTTTGGAAAAAAAGTTTGGAAAATTTAGAAGCTGATATATTCGCTCTCACATGTATGTTTTCTCAAACACATATATCTTTTCAATCAGTATCAAACCATCTCAAGCAACAATATCCGAATGTTCCACAAGTTGCGGGAGGTGTTCATGTAACTAATGCAATTGTTGAAACGAACACAAGAGAAAAATTTTATAATGATCTAAAAGATGTAAATCTATTCTTTTTATACGAGGGTGATTTAGCTTTTTTAAGTTTTGTTGAAACAATAAATGAAAATAAAAATCAATTGTTTCAAGTTGCTAACAGAGAAATTGGCATAATTCCTGAAAAAGCAGTACCATCTAAGGAAGATATTTGTGTAATACCCTCTTGGGAGTTAATGCCACCAAATGAAACTTCAAAATGGGGAAAGGTTGGAGCTTTTTACTTTCTGAAAAAAGAAAAACCTGTTACAGCGACTGTTTTGGCAAATAGGGGTTGTAGAGCTCAATGTACTTTTTGTTCAGTTCGAAATTTTAACGGAGTTGGAGTAAGGAGAAGGAGCGTAGATTCTGTTATAGACGAGTTATCAATGTTAAAGAATGATTTTGGTGTTAATCATATTATGTGGTTAGATGATGATTTTTTGTATGATAAAAAAGAAGCGTATAATCTATTCAATAAAATGATTCAAAAAAATATAAATATTACTTGGGACTGCTCTAACGGTGTTATAGCGGCCTCTTGTACCGAAGAATTAATGGACGCTGCAGAAAAATCAGGTTGTTTAGGCCTAATATTGGGCATGGAAAGTGGTAACAGAAAAATTTTAAAAAGTATAAAAAAGCCAGGAACAGTTGAAACTTTTTTAAAAGCAGCAGAAGTTCTTAAAAAATATGAAAAAATACATTCAAGAGTTTTTTTAATGATTGGATTTCCAAATGAAACTTTTGCACAAATACAAGACACGTTAAATGTTGCTCTTGAAATGAATTTAGACTGGTATAACATTGCACCTCTTCAACCACTTCCTAATACCCCTATCTATGAAAGTATGTTGGCTCAAAATTTAATTGACGAAAATAAAAATTTTACTGATTTAAAATTTAACAGTGGGCCTACTAGCAGAGCAGCTGACAAAAAAAACAAAGGAAGAGATTTACTTTCATCAGATTTTAAAGATATATTTTTAGGTAAATTATCAGATATTCCAGATCTAAAAGAAATTGACCTTGTTTGGGCATATTTGAATTTTCATCTTAACTTCAAAAGACTTTTTGATGAAAATAGAGAGATTAAATTGGATTTGAATAGAAAATATCTAGATCATATCTCAGATAAAATTGCTCCTGATAATGCAATAGCAATATTTTTTAGCTGCTATTTAGACAAAAAGATTGAGCAAAAAATAAATATTAATAAGATACAAACTTTAGAAGATATTCTAAATAAATCACCTTATTGGATGAAAAGATTTGATGATTTTAAACTTGATGTAGAAAGCCTTAAATAGAATTTAAAAATATCTTTAAATTTTAATGAGTTCAAAACAATATTTTTCATCACATGCACTTATAGTTTATAAAAATAAATTTTTGTTACAGCATAGAGATAATATAAAAAAAATTCACTTTCCTGATTTTTGGGGACTATTTGGAGGCAAGTTGCTAAAAAATGAAACGCCTAAAAAATGTATTCTCCGAGAACTAAATGAGGAAATTAATATTGAAATAAATAATTTAAATTACTTTATTAATATAATATCAAGTGCAGAATATTTGAAACCTACTAGAAATATAAGTTATTATTATATAAATTTAACAAAAAAACCAAAAAAAATTAAAATATTTGAGGGACAAAATTCAAAATTTTTTTCATTTCAACAATTGGGAAAAATCAAAATTAATCCGTTTGATTATGCAGCCATAAGTATGTTTTATTACTTAAAAATAATTAAAAAAAAAATTATCCCTAAAAATATTAAATTATGAATTTGATGTTGATATTTACTTATTTATATCTATAGGTATGAAATGTTTAAAGCTTTAATTATAAGTGGACCATTAGCCCAAGATCATGAATTTATTTATCCTTTTTATAGAATTTTAGAGGAAAAAGCAGAGTTAGATGTTTGTCTGATAGGTGGAAAACCAGTTACAGGATTTTTAGGTACAACTCTACCTCCAAACAAGAGTCATCCAGTAAAAGATATTGATCAAGTAAAAGTAGAAAATTATGATTTATTAGTTCTACCAGGTGGTGTGAAAGCAATGGAAAAAATCAGACAGGACAAAAGATTAATAGAATTTATTAAAAACTTTTATTATTTCGATAATAAAAAAATCATAGCTTGTATATGTAGTGGCACTCAACTTTTAATTTCTGCAAAAATTGTTAAAGGAAAAACTATTTCAGGATATTATAGTATGAAAGATGATATACTAAACGCCGGTGCGAATTATGAGGATAAAGAAGTTGTTTATGATGAAAGAATATTTACTACAGCTCATTATAAGGATATGGGACCATGGATGCGAGCTGCTATAGACAAGGTCTATGAAAACAAGAAATAATATTTTTAATTCAAATATAATTATCAAGCCGTGGGGGGAAGAATATGTAATTGGTTCGAGAAAAAAGATTTTTGCTATAACATATTTAAAAATTAAACCAGGAAAAAAAACATCATTACATTGTCATTCTAAAAAAAAAACTGGTTTTATTATATTAGAGGGAAAGGCTACAGTACAAATAGGTATCTATAAAAAAAATACATTCAAATATAACCCGCTCTCTAGACTTGTTTTTAGGCCAGGTTTGTTCCACCAAATTGAAAATAAAGAAAATAAAAACTTATATGCTTTAGAGTTTGAGTCGCCTTATATAAAAAATGATTTGATTAGAATGAATGATGACTATGGTAGATCAAATAAAAGATACGAGGGAAAAAAATATTTTAAGTCATTTGATAAAAATACAATTGTTTTTAAGAGAGATTTTAAAAACAAGTATTATAAATTAAATAAAAAAAATATTTATTTAAACGAAATAAAAAAAAATAGTGACATTAAAACAAAAGGAAACAAATCTTCCATTGCCATTTTAGACGGAAAAATAGTTGATAAATTTGGGCAAATTGTAATAGAGGCAGGAGAAATTATTAAGTCTGATACCTTAAGAATTCTCCTTAAAAAATTTAAAGTAAAAAATAAATTGTCAATTTTTGAAATCAGTTCATAAATGATAAAAAAAAAAATTTTAGTAACTGGTGGTGCAGGTTTTATAGGAAGTCACCTAGTAGATAGATTAGTTGAAAAAAAATATAAAGTAGTTGTAATTGACAATTTATCCAATGGAAGAAAAGATAATCTCTCTAATTCTATTACTAAGATTAAATTTATTAAACAAGATATACAAAATACAAAAAAAATTGAAAAATATTTTAAAAATGTTGATTATGTTTTTCATCTTGCTGCACTAGCAGATATAGTTCCAAGTATTCAAGATCCAAAAGCCTATTTTGATAGCAATGTAGATGGCACATTTTCAGTGCTTAGATGTTGCTTAAAGTTTAAGATAAAAAAAATAATATATGCTGCATCTGCATCCTGTTATGGTATATCAAAAGAAATTCCAACTTCTGAAAAATCTAAAATTTCCCCTCAGTATCCATATGCTTTGACAAAAAGATTAGGTGAAGAGATGGTTTTACACTGGGGTCAAGTGTATAATTTGAATTTTACCTCTTTTAGATTGTTTAATGTTTATGGTCCTCGCTCAAGAACTACTGGTGCATATGGGGCAATGTTTGGAGTATTTTTGGCACAGAAAATTGCCAATAAACCCATGACAGTAGTAGGTAATGGAAATCAAAAAAGAGATTTTACATATGTAAGTGATGTTGTTAATGCACTTCTTTTGTCAATCAGTTCAAAAAAATCAAATAATAAAATTTTAAACCTAGGAACGGGAATTCCTGTCTCTGTAAATCAAATTGTAAAAATGTTAAATGGAAAAAAAATATTTATTCCCAAAAGACCTGGTGAGCCTGATATTACTGTTGCTGATATAACTAACATTAAAAAATACCTTAATTGGAAACCTAGAGTAGATATTAAATTAGGTATAAAAAAACTTCTTTATAATTTGGACTACTGGAAAAATGCTCCAGTATGGACTTCCATAAAAATAAAAAATGCAACTAAGGATTGGTTTAAATATCTGAAATGAAAAAAATTTTTCAACTTAACGAAATTCCAGATCATTTAAATACCTTAAGAAAAAAAAATAAAATTGTTTTATGTCATGGTGTGTTCGATTTAGTGCACTACGGACATATTTTACATTTTCAATCGGCCAAAAAGTTTGGCGACTATTTGGTAGTATCAGTAACAAAAGATAAGTTTATAAAAAAAGGACCTGGTAAACCCTTATTTAATTCAGACATTAGGATGAAATTCCTTTCATCGCTCAAAATTATAGATTGCATTGTAGAAAGTAACACAAATTCCTCAATAGATATTATAAACCTTGTAAAACCAAATGTGTATGTAAAAGGACCTGATTATAAAAAACTAAAAGATGATAAATCAAAAAAAATAATTCTAGAAAAAAAAACAGTAGAAAAATATGGTGGTATAATAAAATTTACTAGTGATAAAACTTTCAGCTCAAGTTCAATAATCAATTCAACTGGTCTTTTATTCAATGAAGAACAAAGAAAGTTTCTTGATAAAATTAAGAAAAACTATGGAGTAGATTATATTCTAAAAAAATTTAGTGAGTTTAAAAATTTGAAAGTTTTAGTTTTGGGTGAACTTATTTTTGATAATTATATTTATGGTGATGTAATTGGAAAAGCAGGAAAGGAACCACATTTAGTTATAGACACAAAACAAAGTGAGTATTATGTAGGTGGTGGTGGTGCTATAGCAAGACATCTACAAACTTTTGTAAAAAAAATAAATTTTATTTCAAATGTTGGAGCTGAGAAAATGCTCTTAACTGAAATAAAAAAAAGCTTTAATAAAAATATTTTATTTAAAAGTATTAACCCATATAAAAAGTTTAATTCAATTGTTAAATCTAGATATGTAGACATAAGCTCTGGTTATAAAATGTTTGGAGCTTATAAATTACCTGCTAAACCTGACACTGCATATCATAATTTATTTGAGAGAGAAGTTAAAAAAATTAAAATAAATGACATGCTTGTTATTATTGCAGATTATGGACACAACTTACTGCCATATGAAAAAATCAAAAAATATCTTAACAAGGCAAAATGTATTTCTGTCAATTGTCAAATTAATTCATCTAGTATCGGAAGTCATAATATTTCAAAATATGAGAGAGTAGATATTTTGATAATAAATGAAGCCGAGTTAAGATTTGAAGAAAAGAACCAAACAAGTGATATTGAACAAATTATAGAAAATTTTTCCAAAAAGTTAAAAATAAAAAATATAATACTCACAAGAGGAAAAAAAGGGTCAATATACTTTAAAAATAATAAATTTTATTATTGTCCAGCCTTTGCTGTAAAATCAATTGATAAAGTGGGGGCAGGTGATGCAATGCTATCAATAAGTTCATTAGCTAAATTTTCTAATTTAGACCCAGAGTTAATTTTATTTTTAGGTTCGCTAGCTGCATCAATATCTGTGCAAAGTTCAGGGAATAAAAATAGTGTAAATTATTTCGAATTGACAAATTTAATTGAATATATACTTAAATAATCAATTTTACTTTTTAAATTATAAATATATAAACAGGCAAAATAAATAATCATTAAATACTTTATGAAAAAAATATTAGTTATTGGTGGAGCGGGCTATGTTGGTTCTCATTTAACTCCAATGTTATTAAACGAGGGGTACGAGGTTACGGTTTATGACCTTTTTATGTATGGAGAAACAATAAAAAAGCATGATAAATTAAAAATGGTTAAAGGTGATATTAGAGATATTGAAAGATTAAAAAAAAATTTAAGTGGCCATGATATATTAATCCATCTTGCTTGTATTTCAAATGATCCAAGTTTTGACCTAGACCCAGAACTTGGAAAAAAGATTAATTTTGATGTGTTTGAACCACTTGTAAAATTATCAATAGATAATGGTATTAATCATTTCATATACGCTTCTTCTTCAAGTGTTTATGGGATAAAAGAGGAAAAAGATACTAACGAAGAAGCAAGCCTTAAGCCTTTGACTGACTATTCAAAATTCAAAGCAATGTGTGAGGAAATTTTAATAAAATATAACAACGAAAATTTTACAACAACTTCTATAAGACCCGCAACAGTATGTGGTTATTCGACCAGGCAAAGATTTGATTTAGTCGTAAATATTTTGTCAAATCATGCATTTAATAATAAAAAAATAATTGTGTTAGGTGGAGAACAACTAAGACCAAATATACATATTGATGATATGTGTAGAGCATACTTGGAGGTAATCAAAAGTCAGAAATCGAAAGTATCAAATCAAATTTTTAATGTTGGTTTTGAAAATAAATCTGTTAATGATCTCGCGCAAATTGTAAAAGAAGTAATGGGCAATGATGTAGAAGTTGAAACTCAATCATCTAATGATAATAGATCGTATCATATTACCTCAGAAAAAATAAAAAAAGTTTTAAATTTTAAAACAAATAAAACTATAAAAAATGCAGTTGAAGATCTTCATGCTGCTTTTAATAAAAATTTATTCAATGATCCTTTAAATAATGAAATGTATTTTAATATTAAAAGAATGAAATCAATAAACTTAAAATAACAAAAATGAAGACAAAAGTAAGATATTCATATTTATCCCAACAATTTTCTAACTGCCCAGAACTATGGAAAAAACTAAAAAGCTTTGTTAAGACCGGTGATTTCACTCTTGGAAAACCTTTGGTAGAATTTGAAAAAAGATTTGCAAATTTAATTGGAACGAAATATGCCATAGGAGTTAACTCGGGCACCGACGCCATAAAACTAAGTTTAAAGGCATTAGGCGTCAAGGCTGGAGACGAGATAATTACAGCAGCCAATACCTTCGTAGCAACTGTTGGTGCTATAACCGAGTTGGGTGCTAAACCAGTTTTTGTAGATTGTGACGATACTTTTTGCATGGATGTTAAACAAGTTGAAAAAAAAATAACAAAAAAGACTAAAGCTTTTTTGCCTGTTCACTTCACAGGCTATATGACAAATATGCCAGAATTAATGAAATTATCTAAAAAATATAATATCAAGATTGTTGAAGATGCCTGTCAATCAATTCTAGCTGAAATAAATAACAAAAAGGCAGGAACTTGGGGAATCTCAGGTGCATTTTCTCTTCATCCACTCAAAAATATAAATGTATGGTCAGATGGAGGTATAATTACAACAAATAACCTTAAATTAAGAAATAAATTATTACTATTAAGAAATCATGGACTTTCAGATAGAGATACAGTTTCAATTTGTGGTTATAATTCAAGATTAGATACTTTCCAAGCGGTTGTAGGAAATTGGCTTATTCCAAAATCAAAATGGATTGCAAAAAAAAGGATTCAAAACGCAAATTTTTACGATAAAGAATTTAAAAAAATTAAACACATTACAATTCCACCAAGACCAAAAAATTTTAAAATTGTGTATCATTTATATATAATTTTTGTGAAGAATAGAGATGCATTGCTGAAACATTGTATAAAGAGAGGAATAGAAGCAAAAATCCATTATCCGACACCAATCTATAGACAGAAAGCTCTAAAATTTTTAAAACACAAAAAAGGTGACTTTAAAATATCTGACTTACATGCAAAGAATATCATCAGTTTTCCATGCGACCAACATTTATCAAAGAGTGAAATGAATTATGTCGTAAATACTGTAAAAGAATTTTATGACAATTAAAATTCCGTATGTAAATTTAAAAAAACAATCAAACGAAGAGAATAGTAAAATTGTTAATGCCCTCAAAAAAATTCTATCAGAAAGTAACTTCATATTGGGTGATGAAACAAAAAAATTTGAGAAAAATATTTGCAAGTATTTAAATGTAAATTATTGTGTTGCTTTGAATAGTGGAACAGATGCTTTAACTCTAGCACTTAGTCTTGTAGGAGTAAAAAGAGGCGATGAGGTAATAACAGCTTCTAATTCATTTATCGCCTCTGTTGCATCAATTGCCCATTTAGGTGCCAAACCTGTATTTTCAGACGCTTTAGAAGATTACAATATTGATCCAAAAGATATTAAAAAAAAAAATTAACAATAAAACCAAAGCTATCATGCCTGTCCATTTGACTGGAAAATCTTGCAATATGGACGAAATTAAAAAAATTTCAAAAGACTATAATATTCCAATAATTGAGGATGCAGCACAAGCTATTGGTACTAAATTTAAAAACAGATTTGTCGGTACTTTTGGAGAAATTGGATGTTTTTCTGCTCATCCACTAAAAAATTTAAATGCTATTGGTGATGCGGGATATCTGGTCACAAACAAAAAAAAATTTTACAAAAAGGCTCTCTTGCTTAGAAATCATGGAATGGAAAATAGAAATACAATTAAGTTATTTGGTCATGTATCTAGAATGGATAATTTTCAGGCTGCAGTTTTAAATATAAGATTAAAATCTTTAAACAAAGTTATTAAAAAACGAAGGCAGAATGCGAAACTCTACGAAAAATATCTTAAAAACATAAATGATGTAAAACTACCATCAGATGGAAAAAATAATTATTCTACCTTTCATACTTTTTTAATTACTGCAAAGAAAAGAGATGAATTAAGAAAATTCTTACTTAAAAAAGGTATTTCTACGGCAATTCATTATCCTTATTTAATACATAAATTGAAATTTATCAAAAAATATAATCATTTAAAATATAATTTACCAATTGCAGAAAAAATGGTTAAACAAATTTTAACCTTACCCATAAATCAGTATATGACAAAAAGTGAAATCAAGTATATATCTGAAAATATTATTAAGTTTTATAAAGGAAACTGATGGTACAAATTGATTTTTCAAAGTTAATAAATGATTATAATTCAAATTTAACAGATAAACTTAGAGGTTTTGGAGAAGAAGAATATCTAAGGTTCTGGGTTCCTGATACTATTAAAGTCAAAAGTATATTCAATTTAGTCGATGCTATATTTGAGAGCAACACAAACCATGCAGAAGTTTTCAATTTGAATCTAAGCAATGAAGAATTAGAAAAACTTCAAGTTCTAAAGAGTATAGCCTTTAGTATTTTAGAAAAAGAAAAAATATCAATTTATATAGATAGAAAAAAATATACTGACTACAAAACTAAAAAATTACAGTCAAATAAAGTAAAATCTAAAGAGAGAAATTTTAAATTAATAGAGAACTTACCTATAATTGATGCTGACGAAGTAGTTGATGAATTTTATAGAATAACATTGGAAAAAAGTGATTACAAAATTAAAAATAAGAGAAAATTAAATGACAGAAATAATATTAAAATTATAGAATTTTCAAAAAATCAAAAAATTATTTTTAGTTTAGAAAGAAACAAAAATTTAATCGTAGATGCGGTAATTGAATTTGAAAAAGAAAATAGTATTACAAAGATACTTGATTTATTTTGTGCAATAATAAAGGATAAGCGTTTGCAAGAAGTAGCTGAACATGGAGTAATATATTTGGAGTACGAAATTCAAAAAATGAGCACTGAAAAAAGATCAAAAATTAAAGGTATTTTTTTACCATCGAACTCTGGTGGATTGTTTAATCTACTAAATTTAAAATTAAGAGAAATATATTCTAAATATTTAGAGAGCGAAAATATTGAAGACGATATTAATAAAGATTACTACGAAATAAACCAAGGATGGCTAGACTTAGGATTTGAAGGCCAAAAAAATTATGTAAATGATATTTTACAAAGTCATGTTTTTAGACAATTTAATATTAATGAAAATGACATGAAATTATTGAGAGTTGTTTTAGGGAATAGACTTGAATTTGAATTATCAAACAATCTTAAAGGTGACTATGAAGATAATAAATTGTTTAAAATTGAGGAGATACTTAAGAATAAAATTGACAAAAGTATTGAATTAGTTACTATTGAGGAAAAAGACAGTAATAAGCTTAGATTATCAAACGCGCCAAAGTCAGTTTAATATGGATGAACACAGAGAATTAATCTTAGATGGTACTAAATTAGGATGGCACCTTGAGAGAGTTGCCGCGTGGGAAAGAGGTGAGAAAATTGCTCCAATAACGATTGATATGGCCTTAACAAGAGCATGTAATTATTCATGCCATTTTTGTTACGCCATGTTCCAAGAAAACGACAGGAAAAAAATTACCAAAGAGGTAATTTATAACTTTTTAGAAGATTGTGCCGAAATAGGAGTAAAGGGAATAAGTTTTGTTTCAGATGGTGAGAGCACAATCTCTCCAGTTTTTATAGATGCCTGTAAAAAAGGACATGAACTTGGAATATCAATGGCTGTAGGTACCAATGCTTTTGTATTAACTAAGAACAGATTAGAAGAAGTGTTGCCATATCTTACATATTTAAGAGTAAATTTCTCAGCTGGAGAGAGGAAAAGATATTCTGAGATAATGGGTGTCAAAGAAACAGCATTCGATCGTGTATGCCAAAATATTAAAGATATGATGGAAATAAAAAAACGAGACAATTTGCCAGTAACTGTAGGTATGCAAATGGTTTTAATGCCAGAGGATGGAGATCAAATTATTCCACTAGCTAAGTTGGGAAAAGAATTAAGACCTGACTATGCAATAATCAAACATTGTTCAGATAATGAGGATGGAGGATTAGGAGTAAATTATGATGAGTATGAAAAACTTTACAAAACATTAAAGGAGGCCGAAAGTTACTCTGATGAAGAATATAAGTGTGTAATAAAATGGTCAAAAATTAAAGATAAGGGAAATAATGGAAGGAGTTATCAAAGATGTTATGGTACTCCATTTTTTCTCCAAATGTCAGGATCAGGCATGGTTGCTCCATGTGGCTCATTATTTAATGAAAAATATAAAAAATTTCATATTGGAAATATTTGTGATAATCGATTTAAAGATATATGGAATTCAGATAAATATTGGGAAGTAATGAACTATTTGGCATCTCCCAAGTTTAATGCTCAAAAAATGTGTGCCTCATTATGTTTACAACATAAGGTAAATGAAGCTTTAGATAATCACGTAAAAGGAAAGCAAAGACTTAAAAAGCCAGAAGGGACACAACCACAGCATATCAATTTCATTTAGATGAAATTATCAGATTTCGTAGTCTCATTTATTGAAAGAATTGGCACAGAGTTTGTTTTTAGCGTGACCGGAGGAGGGGCTATGCATCTTAACGACTCCTTTTCAAAGAGTAAAAAAATAAAATACATACAAACACACCATGAGCAATCTGCTGCAATGATGAGTGAGGCTTATTCGAGAAAAACTGGAAGAATAGGCGTATGTCAGGTTACAACTGGACCCGGTGGAACAAATGCGATTACAGGTTTAGTAGGTGCATGGATTGACTCAATTCCTCAATTAATTATTTCAGGACAAGTAGCCACAAAAGACATGATAAATAATAAAAAAATCAGACAGATGGGCGTTCAGGAAATCAACATAGTTGATTTGGTGAAACCAGTAACTAAATATGCTGTAACTGTAAGAGACCCAAAACTAATTAAATTTGAGTTAGAGAAGTGCCTTGATATTTTGAAATCTGATAGACCAGGCCCAGTGTGGATAGATATACCACTTGATGTTCAAACATCAAATATTGATATAAAAAAAATAAAAAACTATAAAAAAAATAGAAAAAGACAAAAAAAAAAAGATATTGATAATAAAAAAATATTTAATGCAATTAACTCGTCTACTAGACCTGTTTTTGTAATAGGAAACGGAATACACTTATCCAAAACAAAAAAAGAATTTATAAAAATTTCAAATTATTTTAATATACCAGTTCTGAGCTCTTGGAGTGCATCTGACATAATAGAGACATCTCATAAAAAATATATAGGAAGATTTGGAATTTTTGGCGATAGAGCCTCAAACTTTACAATACAAAATTCTGATTTAATTATAGTTTTAGGCTGCCGATTATCTCAACCACAAACAGGATATAACTTAAAATTATTTTCCCCTAAATCAAAAATAATATATGTTGATGTTGACAGATTTGAAATTAAAAAATTTAAAAGTAAGGTAAAAATTTCTTTAAATATTGATCTTAAAGAGTTTTTGGTATCATTTACTAGTTACTTTAATAAAAAAAAATATCCTTCAAAAAATAAACACTTAAAATGGTTAGATATTGCAAATGATTGGAAGTCAAAATACCCAGTAGTTTTAAAAAAGTATTCAAGAAATACAAATAAGGTAAATTCTTTTTACTTTGTAGATTATCTTTCTAAATTATTAAAAAAGGACGCATGTATTGTTACCGACATGGGAACTAGTTTTACTTGCACAATGCAGACTTTAAAAATAAAAAAAGGACAAAGAATATTTACTTCACCAGGATTAGCAGCTATGGGATATGGATTACCAGGAGCTATAGGAGCTTCATTTACTGATAAAAATAATAAGCATCTAATATGTATAGCTGGAGATGGTGGATTTATGTTTAATTTACAAGAATTGCAAACAATTAAACATTATAAACTACCAATAAAAATTTTTGTAATTTGTAACAATGGATATTTGACCATGAAATTAATGCAAAAAAAAAACTTTCAAAATTATGTTGGTTCTTCTCCAAAAAGTGGAATCAGTTGTCCAGACTTTACTAAAGTTGCAAGAGCTTTTGGTATAAAGTCAATGTCAATAAAGAAATCAAGAGACTTAAAGAAAATTAAAAAAATAATTAATTTAAAAGATCCATTTTTATGCGAGATTCACATGGACCCCATGCAGCCATTAATACCAAGACTTCAAACAAAAATGACTAAAGATGGTAAATTTCTACCAACACCTATAGACAATCTTTATCCATTCTTATCAGATAAGGAATACGAGTCTAATATATTTTACAAATAGAATTTTATTATATAAATAACTTAAAATATGAAAAAATTTAATCTGAACTCTGATGATCTGGAAGAAAAGTATATTCAGGATGGATATATTGTGGTTAAAAATATTTTTAAGAAAAGTTATATTGATAGTCTTTCAAGAAATATTTTATCTCAAGTTGTCAAACTGGAAAAAAAATATAAAGATTATCATGACATATGTAACATCATAATGGATGGATTTGAAAAATCCCCTGCTTATGACGAACTAATTTTTCAAAAAAAACTTAAAAATTTAATGATAAGGTTTTTAGGAACTGATCTCTGTGTTCTAAATTATACTGCTTTATGGGTTAATACACCTACAAATAAAAATCCAGTATTAAAAAAAAATGAGCATGTTGATAGCTGGACAGGCACAGGAATTAATACTATTTTTTTAAAAGTATTTTTAACTGACTGTGATAATTACAATGGAATGACTGTGTTTCCTGGCACTCACTTGCATGGATTGTATCCAGTGAAAAATAGAACTCTTAATCTTCCAGAGGGAGTTAGCCTAGGTAAAGGTATAAACTTAAAAGATTGCAAAAAAGGAGATGTATTAATGTGGCATCCATTGTTAGTTCATTCTACGACAGGACATAGTCCAAAAAATAAAAGAGTTTCATTTACATTAAGATATTCTTCAACAGAAAATGAATTTACTTCACAGGAGAGAGCGTTAGGATACAAAACATTATCTGTAAGTGTTGGAAACACTATAAAAAGATATATAGGCAATGATGGTCTACAACCATTTAGAGTTTATGGAGGAAAAGCTGCAATAGATAAAAGATTAAGTAAACTTTACAATCAGAATTATTTAAAAAAACTTGTCAAGTAGTAAGAAAATATTACTAGTTCCGCCAACTAATAATAAGACTTATATTCGTTTAGGTCATGAAATTTCAAAATCATTTAATAAATTTGAATACAAATCAATAGTACTAAATTTTAAACCAAGTACAGAAAAGTTAAACTTTTTAATAAGAAAATTTAGTTTCGATATAGTTCTTTTAATAAATTATTTTCCTACAAATGAAATTATAAGAAATAAAAATTTAAGATTTGTAGTTTGGTTGCAAGATGTTGATGGAAGTTCTTACGAAAATTATAAAAATTCTAATATCAGGGATGGAGATTTAATTTATTTCATAGGAGACAAAAATGTAATGGGTTTCAATGAAAGAATAACCCATAATTATGATTACTTACCTTTTGCAGTGTCGAATGATTATATTAAAAGCTTTAAAATCAGAAAAAATCATACGTTAGACTATTCATTTATAGGTTCTCTGTTAGCTCCTCAATATTACTTTCACTCCGTTTTTTTTGAAAAAAAAAAAATCGGTAACGAAATGCCACCAAAAAAATTTTATTTTTCAATCAAAGAAAATTATAAAAAAAACAAATTGATAATTTGTGGATATATTTCGGCAAACCAGTTTTTAAAAAGTTTAAGATTATTTTCCAATCTTCTTATAACTCTTAAAGATTTTTTTTTAAAATCACATAAATATAGAGTTGTACGAGGAACATCCATTTTTTCAATCATACAGGATTTTCTTGGTTTAATGCTGAGTGCTGTTGAATTTATAATTTTTAAAATTATTCCTGGTTCTATAGGTTTAGTTATGTTTCCATATTATTATTTTGACAATGAAAGATATTACAGAATAATCGATAAAGATTACAAGTTATTCAAAGGAGATATAAAATTAAAAAAATTAATGAAAAAAACTAAATTCAATTTTAGAAAAGATTTCTATCATATTTACATAAATTTCCCAAGAGTTAAAGACAGAGTGTTTTTAATGTCTCAAATATTTAAAACTAATTTGAGATTTAAAATTTATGGAGGCAATAAAAAAAGATTTTGGTCAAAGTTTAACTTCTCTTCGGCAATTGATCAAAAATATTTATCAAAAAATTTTGAATTGATAAATGTTTTCCAAAAATCTAAAATAAATATACACACTAACTGCGGGGGCTATTTTACATTATCTAGAGTATTAGAATGTATGGCATCTGGAGGTTTAATTATGACACACAGAAGTCCTAATGATTATAAAGTAGGCGGGGCACTAAATGATTTTGAGGAAAATAAACATTTTGGATTTTATGATCCATTTAATTTTAAAGAAAGTACAGAAAAATTTTTGAACGATATAAAATTTAGAAACAAAATAATTAAAAATGCACATATTAAAATTTCAAAAGAATATAATTGGGATGTAAGAGTAAAAAAAATATTAAATGATTTAAAAAAATTTTAAATGTCTTTAAAAATACTAATAAATCCCTATAGTTATCATGGTTCGTATATAAGATATAATAATTCATTAGCAAAGTCTTTCAGGAGGCTGGGAAATGAAGTTAGAGTTTTAGAGCATTATAACGATAGTTATAAAATTAATAAAATTTTAGAGGATTGTAATTATGATCTAATAATCCAAATTAATCGCTTCCCAACTAGCGAAGTTAAGAGGAGTAATAGAACAAGATTTATAACCTGGATACAAGATTTTAATCAAATAGTTTTAAATAGTTATATAAAATCTGAAATATTAGATAGAGACATAATTTATGGCATGGGAGATTTAACTGTTCCAGGTTTTAATGCCCTTAAACATAACTATTCTTTACTTTTACATGGCGCAGATACTGACTTTATAAAAAATTTTAAATTAAATCATACTCAAAAATATGATTTTTGTTTTCTAGGAGACATCTTGGCACCTCAATATATTTTCCATGAATATTTTTTTGTTAACTCCGGGTTTGAATTTAATAACTATGATAAAAAAGAATACATAGAACTGAGTCATATTGCAAAAAAAAGTTTTGAATTAAAGTATGAGCCTATTATAACAAGAATTTCAACTCTTACACAGAAACTCCAGATTGAAGATGAAAAAAAAAGAAAAATTTTTTCTTTTTTAGTATTTACTTTAAAATTGTTAAATAAAGTTTCTTTAAATATTTTAAATCCAAACTTTAAAAAAACACAAATTTATAATTTAGTTATAAAACTTTATAATCCTCTTAAAGGTGAGCTTGATTTAAAAGAATTGATAGAGACGATCGAGGCCAATTTAAAAGTAAAGTTAGATGAACACCTAATTCAAACTATTGTAGATTTTCCAAGACAATTAGATAGGTTTAGTTTAATTAATTTAGTTTTAAAAAATAATTACTCTTTGAAAATTTCTGGCACTCACACTCAATATTGGAAACATTTTAATTTAGATAAGTATTGTGATCACAATGGATTAATAACAGATAACTATGATTTAATAAATTTTTTTCAGTGTTCCAAAATCGTGCTTCAAGCAAATTGTGGAGGATATTTTATGTTATCGAGAGTTGTTGAGTCCATGGCTAGCGGTGGTCTTATTCTAACACACAAATCCCCACATGATACCAAAATGGGTCATGCGCTGTATCATTTTGAAGAAGGAAAACATTTTGGTTTCTATGATCAAAATAATTTTGCAGAAAGTGTTGATAAATACTTGAACGATATAGAATTTAGAGAAAAAATAATCTTAAATTCATATGAACTAGTTTCGAAATTCCATAAGTGGGATGATAGAGCGCTTCAGATAATAAATGATTTAAAAAAGTAAATTTTGCAAATCAATTAAATATTGATAAATCCATTTTTGATTTCAATTTTTTTTAAACCTAAATCATTAATTAGAGTTTCATTATGACTTGCTATAATAAATATTTTAGATTTAGCAAAAATTTCATTTAATTTATTTTTCATTTTCAAAATGAAACTATTATCACCAGCCATAATTCCTTCATCAATTAAAATAATTTCTTGATGGACACATAATATTAATGAACATAAAATTCTAACTCTCATACCGGCAGAGTATGTTTTAATTGGCATATTTGCAAACTTACCTAGTTCACTGAATTCTATTATTTCGTCAATTTTACTATCGATATATTCTTTTTTAAAACCCATAGAATATGCTTTTAAATAAACATTCTCAACTCCGGATGCCTCTGCACTTACACATGAGTACATATCAAGTAAATTTGCTATCGATCCATTAATAACCAAATCGCCTGTGTAATCTTTATAAATTCCTGCAAGTAATTTTAAGAAAGTAGTTTTTCCAGCACCATTGGTTCCTACAAGAGCAATCTTATCCCCCTCTTTTAAATTTAAGTTGATATTTTTTAATATAGTTAAACTCGAAGTTTTAGTTGTAATATTTTCTTGTTTAATATTAGTAACTTTATCAATTATTGTTCTTTTAAGTGAGTTGCTGTACATACCATAAATTGGTATCTCTAAATTGACATTTGATGCCTTAATACTTACCATAAAGTTATTCTTTTTATTGCTCTTGAAAATACAAAAAAATTTAAAATAATTACAAAAATTAATATAGATAAACTTACTAAAAGAACTTCTAAACTTAAAGTTCCTAATATTAGAGGTTCTCTTACTAAGTTAATTAAATAATAAACAGGATTAATCTTAATTAACAGACCAATTTCTTTAGGCTGCCACCATATCGGAGTTATGAAAAATAAAATAGTTATTAAGTTTTGAACTATAGGAACTATATCTCTAAATTTTCCACACAGTATCGCTACTATGTTGGATACAAAAAAAACTATTATTGATAGGATTATGAATCCAAAGAGAAGAATCAATAAATTGATATTAATACCCATAAAGAATAACGGAAAAAGTAAAACTATATTATGTAAAAAAATAATCAAATTTTTGTAATAATTGTAAAATATATATGATGAAATTGGTATACTTTCATTTCTTATTTGTGGAGATAAGATCTCAAATAATAAACATGAATCCTCAATTGTATTTTTTATATAGAACCAAAAAACAATGCCACTTATCAAATAAGGTAAACCAAACTTTGACTCAGTTAAAATATGTTTTGATAAAAACGAGATACCTAAAATTATAACTAGGACACTCATTGTATACCAAAATGGCCCAAGAAAGGATCTTCGATATTTTATTTTTGTTTCCACCTCTGCATTAAATTTCCAATAATTAAAATTTTTAAATGCTTGTTTATAATCATCCAAAACTAAATTTATACTACTAACTTTATTATTCATTTAACTGATAAATAAATTTTTAATATTTCTGAAATAAAAAGATCTTGTAAAAAAAGAAAAATTTTTTATTAAAAAAATAAAAACAAAAAAATTAAATTTTTTTTTTTCACTAAATTTTACATACTTTAAAAATTTTATTCTGCTTATTAATTTGTTTGTCATTTCTAAGTTTATAAATGAAATTAAGTTTTTTTTATATAAATACACAACATTTGAAAAATTTTTAGAATTGTATGTTTTATAAGAAAATTGACCTTTGTGTTTAGTAACATAGCATAGTCTTTTTGGATGGTAAATATGTCCATACTTATAGCCAATTTTTTTATACATATCTAAATCTGCAATTCCTAATAATTTTGATTGGAAAAAATTTTCTCTCATAATATATTTTAGATTATATAAACAAGAAGCACCTACAATAAAATTGCCCATTAAGAAATACTTTCTTAAAAAAGCTTCTCCTTTATTGAAATTTTTTTTAAGAGATAAAATTGGAGTTTTAAACTTAGAATACTTGTTGCCTATTTTATAATATCCAATTGAAGACCAAAATCCTACATTTGGATTTTTTTTTAAGTCATTATGTGCGATTTGTAACATATTATTGAAAAAACCATCATTAGCAGATCCTGGAAGAACAAAACATTTTTTATTTGAAATATTTTTTAATCCAAAGTTTAGCACATCAAACATACTTTTACTTGATTTATAATTTAAATTTTTGAATCCTATCCTTTTGCCAATAAGCGAATTTACTAGCTCGTAACTGGCATCTGTAGATCTATCATTTACAAATATTACTTCACTAAATTTTTTTTTTTGGTTAATAATATCTCTAAATATATTTTTAAGATTATTATACTCATTTTTGTATGGAATAATTATAACAAATCTCATTCTGGATTAGTAATCTTAATATAAAATTTAAATATGTATATTTTTTTATGATTTCTACTGATGGTTATATATTAATTTTTATTTTAATTATTTCTTTTTTGTTTTTTTATTATCACAATTCAATTGCTAAGTATTTTAAATTATTTGATTATCCTGATAAAAAAAGAAAAATTCACTTGAAAAAAGTTCCAATTACTGGAGGTCTTGGGCTTTTTTTGGTCATACTATTCAGTATTTTTTTTAATTTTAGTTTTGATGAATTTGAACGTAGCTTTTCGGAAAAGCTTAGACATATTATTGGTTTTTTTTTATGTATGACTATTTTTTTTGTAACGGGATTGTTTGATGATAAATATAAATTAAGTCCTATTTTTAAGTTGCTAAATTGTACTATTGGATTAATAGTACTAATTTCCCTTAATAATCAAATCTTAATATCAGAATTATATTTTTTATTTATTGAAAAAAAAATAGTCCTTGAAAACTTTTCGTATGTTTTCACTATATTTTGTTTTTTAGTTTTTACACAAGCCATCAATATGTTTGATGGTATTAACTTGCAGTCAAGTTTATATTCTTTAACAATACTTATTATTTTTTACATACTTACAAAAGATTTCTTATTTTTATCTATTTCTATGTACTTGATTATATTTTTATATTTTAATTCTAAGTCAAAAATGTTTCTTGGTGACTCTGGCACTTATCTACTAGGTTTTTTAATTTCATATTTTAGTATAGAATTGTTTAATTATAAATTTATTACAACTGAAAAAATCTTTATCTTAATGCTGTTTCCTGGCTTAGATCTTACAAGATTATTTATCGCCAGACTTTTAAATGGTAAATCACCTTTTTTGGCTGATAAGAATCATATTCACCATATTATTTTAAAAAAAGTGGGTTTTAAATTTACAATTTTAATCTTTGCTTTTATATATACCATGAAGTTTCTTTTAATTTTTTTAAGTATAGATATTATAGGTATATTAATACTGTTTATCTTATACTGCTTTTTAATATATTATTTTAAAAAAAATTTAATAAGGAATACCTAAAAAAGTATGAAAGAAAATTTTAGTCAGTTTTTAAAAAAGTATTTGAAAAAATTAAATAATTCAATTTTGCAAGCAAATATAAAAAATATGGAATTAGCTTCTAAAGAAATAATTAAAAAAGTAAAAAATAAAAATACGATTTTTGTTTGTGGCAACGGTGGTTCGGCGGCAATTGCAAATCATTATGTATGTGATTATTTAAAATTTTTAAGACAAAATACAAATTTAAAACCCAAAGTTATAAGTTTATCAAATAGTATAGAAACAATTTCGGCTATATCTAATGATATTGATTATAAACAGGTATTTAAATATCAAGCAGAATCTTTAGTAACTAAAAATGATTTATTAATAATAATTAGCTCATCTGGAAACTCTGGAAATATTAAAGAATTATTAAAATATGCAAAAAAACAAAATATTAAAACTATAGGTTTTTCAGGATTTAAAGGTGGGTATTTAAAAAAAAATAGTAATATTTCTGTTCATATAGATATTCAAAATTACGGTATAGCCGAAGACTCACACCACATATTAATGCATATTATAATGCAATACATGGTTAACTCTGTTAAGAAAAAAACTATTTTCTAATAATTCAAAGTTTAAAAAATAATGCATGCTTTTTAAAAACAAGTTTTTTCAACTAATTGATATTTATTTTTTTTATTTAATTATTTTATTTCCTATTATTTTTTTATTCAGATCATTCATAATCAATTTTGTTTTATTACAAATATCAATTTTATTTTTATTAATTTCTAAAGTGAAAAAGTATAATTTTATGAAATATAAATATAATCAGATTTTGTTTGTATTTTTTACACTTTATTTTGCTAGACAAATTTATGATGCATTTTACTTAAATCAACTAGATATAGTTAGATTATTAAAATCATTATTTTTATTAAAATTCTTCTTCTTGTTTAATTCAATAATATTTCTTTTTAACAAGAAAAATTTTAATAATATAAAAAAAAATTTTAAGTTATTGAATTGGTTTGTATTTATTTTAATTGCAGATATAGTTTTTCAATATATATTCAATTTTAATCTTTTTGGATTTGAGCCTGGTTTTTGTTCTGAGAATACCACGAACTGCAAACGATTTTCTGGAATGTTTGGAACCGAATTAATTGCGGGGGGGTATCTTTCAACTGTTGGTATATCAATTTTAATATTTTCTTCTTTTTTTTTAAAAAACAAAATTGTCTATTTTTCTTTTTTTTTCATTTTAATAACAATTTTTTTAACAGGAGAAAGAAGTGCATTTTTGTTAACAGTTTTTTTATTAACTACATATTTTTTTTTCAATTTTAATATTAAATCAATAAAATTACCTTATATTATAATAACGATATTCTCATTTATCCTACTTTTGAACTTTATTATTAAGGACACTACAAAACAAAGATATTATTCAGATATACATAATTTATTGTTTAAATACGAAACAAATATTTTTGAAAACTTTAAATCGACACCATGGGGTTTGCATTATTCTGCAAGTTATTTAATGATAAAGGATAACCCCATTTTAGGTGGAGGGTTTAAATCATTTAGAGAAAATTGTGATAAATATGAATACATAAATAATAAAGAAAATGACCAGTTTATAGTATGCTCTACCCACCCACATCAATTCAATTTAGAAATTTTAGTTGATATTGGTTTTATAGGTTATTTTTTATTTTTTATATTTTTAATATACTTGATTAAAGAATATTTCGTACTTAAAGATTTAAAAATGAACAACACCGATTATACATTATTATTATTCATTTTTATTTTTATTTTTCTTCCCAGACCGACTGGTTCTTTAATAAGCACATATTTTGGCTCAATGTTTTGGTATTTTTTAGGAATTATTGTAAGTTATAAAAAACTTTTTATTTATGGTCTAATTTCAAAATCTAAAAAATAGTTTTAAAAACATATTTAATAATATGCTTAATTTTATAATATTTTTATCAATCTATTTTTCTTTATTCCTCTCATCGTATTCATATGGAAAATTAATAAAAAGTTTTTTTTTTACCAATCACTTAAATCAAGGTAATGAATATTCAAATTTATTCTTTGGAATATCTTTTTTTATTATTTTTTCTTGGATTTATTCATTAACTGGAATAAGGACAGATATTATTAATTTAATAATATTAATTTCAGGATTAATTTTATTTCCAATATATTTCAAAAAAATAAAAAAAAAAATTTCATTTTTTTTAATTCCTTGCGTTTTATTACCCGGTGTTATTATTTATTCTAATCACAATGATTTTTATTTATATCATCTTCAAAATCTTTTAGAACTAAGTGGACAAAATATTACATTTGGATTGGCCAATCTAAATATAAAATATCTTTATTCATCATTAATAATTTATTTTGAAACTTTAATGGTTGTGCCCCACTATTCGCACGAATTTATCAATATTCCAAGATTTTTAGTTTATGTTTCAATATGTGGCTATTTATTTTTTAATATTCTTTTAAAGAATGATCCTTCAAAAAAATTAATTTCTTCTGTATTTTTAATTTTTTTTTTTAATCAAATTCAGAAGATTTTCAGAGCATGGATATGATTATATTGCAGCATTTTATATTATATTTTTATTTATAGAATATTTTTATACCACTAAAATAAAGCATTTTGATTTAAAAGCAGTTGGTTTTTTTTACTCTATTGCAGTATCTATAAAAATAACATCTTTATTTTTTTTTCCATTTATTGTGTATTATTTTTATATATATATTTTATCTTATAGAAATTTTAGAATTCGATATTTAATAAAATATTTTAATCCAACTTTTTTAGTTACACTTATTTTTGTAGTAAATAGTTTTATAAATTCAGGATGTTTATTTTATCCTGTTAAAAAAACATGTCTTACGAATGACCAAGTTAGTTGGTCAGTAAATTATGAAAAAGTTAAAAAAGAAAAAAAAATAGTAGAAAAATGGGCAAAAGGTTTTTACCATCAAAAAAATGAAATAATTAATGACTATGAAGAATACTCAGATAATTTTAAATGGATTAAAAATTGGTTTAAATCTCATTTTCTCATTAAAATAATTGAGCCATTAATTCTTTTTATATTTATTTGTTTCATTTGTTTTAATTTAAATAATTATAAGCTTAATTTTACAAAAGAAATAAAAAACAGAAAATTCCTGTTATTATCACTTGCTAGTATAATATTTTGGTTATCTCAAATTCCACAATTTAGATTTGGATTTATTTATATTTTTCTCTTTATATTTCTTTTTATTTTAAATTATTTCGAAAAAAAATCTTTGATTAAAGATAAAATAATTTATTTTATTTTTCTCTCTGTAATATTTTACAACTTCGCAAATTTTAATAGAATTTATAAAGATTTCATTTTAAATAAAAGTTCTGTATTTCCATTCTATCAAATTAAAAATTATTCTGTTAAAAAAAAAAATTATTATAAAGAAGTGTATTATAAAATTTTAAGAAATGATGAAGCAAAAATTTCTTTGAGTCAAAATGACAAAAATCTAAATAATTATGAAAATTTACTATTTGAAGAAGATCAGGTAAAAATAAAAAAGATTGGAAAAATAAAGATTATTTCTTATTTTCCTCAATAAAATTGCTGATGTAATCTCTTATATTATATTTTGGCTTATAATTTAATTTTTTAAATCCATTATTATTTCTTGCCGATTGTCCAAATCTTTCACCTTTTCGTTTAGGTATCATTTTAATTTTTCTGTTAAATAATTTTGCCAAATTTAAAATTGTAATTAATTCTCCATTTCCAAATCTATATTCTTTGTTATATTTTTCCTTTAAAGCTAAATTGCATGCGTTAATTATATCCTCAACATGTGTAAAATCTCTTTTGTAGTTACCTGGTTTTACAACTGTTAGTGGTTTATTTTTTTTATAAAGATTTTCAAAGATACCAACTACTGCAGACATGTCTCCAGATTCTATTTGGCCTGGCCCATACACATTATAAAAGTATGCTATAATATATTTTAGTCCAAACCATTTTGAGTAATTTTTAATCATTTCAATACCCTTTGATTTTGTCCATGCATAAGGCGATAAATTCTCATCCCTAAAACGGTTACCAAATATACTAGAACTACCAGAATAAAAAATGGGGATATTCCTTTTAAGACAAAAATTAACTATTTTAGTTGTACCAATTAGATTTGAATTTGAACATTGTTCTAATTTTTTAAAACTTTGGTAAATTCTAGAAAATTCTCCAAAATGGAATACAAGGTCAATTTTTTGATTATTTAGAATTTTATCCACATTGGCTGTGTTCCCTTTGAAATATTTAACTTTTTTATCAATTACATGATTATATTTACTTCCACTGGAGTAATTATCTAGTGAAATGATTTGTATATCTCTTTTTTTTACAAGTTTTTTTATAAGATTAGAACCCACGAAACCTGCCCCGCCAGTAACAAGATATTTTTTCATAAATAATAAATTACTAATATTAATAAAATACTTTTTTGACAAGTAGTATGAATTTATGTATAAAGCGCTGCCTGGTAATTTTTGCGAAGGTGTAACACCCGATACCATTCCGAACTCGGAAGTTAAGCCCTTCAGCGCCGATGGTACTTTGTCTTAAGGCATGGAAG
>MDSZ01246499.1_pt1 | contig 27822 bp, 28 predicted proteins | sample 811201 | NCBI WGS metagenome assembly MDSZ01 (sample SAMN05326647, study PRJNA326480) | marine metagenome | isolation source: seawater | place: Indian Ocean: North | collected 2010 | reverse complement strand
CCTCGCGTCTCCAACTACGCCCACAGATCGGACCGGCAAGAATACCGTAAAAGCTTGACTGACCTGATCATAGAGACCAGCTGCTCGGAGTTCTTCTAGGTAAATGTGGTCAGCCTCCCGCAACAAGTCCGCGTAGACAGGCTTAACCTCACCCAGAATGCGAACACCTAGCCCAGGACCAGGAAAAGGATGACGGAAAACCATTTCGCGAGAAAGTCCGAGTTCCAATCCAATCTTACGTACCTCATCCTTGAAAAGTTCTCGGAGCGGTTCGACCAGCTCCAGATTCATATAATCAGGTAGGCCACCGACATTGTGATGTGACTTGATCACATGCGCTTTACCGTCCTCATGCCCTGCAGACTCAATTACGTCCGGGTAAATAGTGCCCTGAGCAAGAAAACCGACACCCTCAATGGTCGCCGCCTGCTCATCAAACACGTCGATAAACGTGTTGCCGATTATCTTTCGCTTCTCTTCAGGATCGGTAACACCCTCAAGCCGCGACAGAAATCTGTCCGCCGCTTTCACGGTGACTAGATTTAAGGCGTAAACATTCTGCGTACCCTCTCCCACCATTTTTTCGACCTGGCGCGCTTCGTCATGCCTCAACAAGCCATTGTCGACAAACACACACGTCAGCTGATCTCCTATAGCACGAGACAACAATGCGGCAACTACGCTCGAATCGACGCCGCCCGACATCCCAAGGATGACTCGGCCACTGCCGACCTGAACCCGAATTCGTTCAACGATATCCTGAGCGATTTTATTTGGTGTCCAAAGGGCCTTACACTTGCAGACTTTCTTGACGAATCGATCGATTATCTCCGCCCCTTGAAGGGTATGATTGACTTCCGGATGAAACTGTATGCCATAGAAAGACCGCTCCTCGTCAAACATTAGCGCAATATCAGTATTATCACTGCGACCGCCCACAACAAACCCGGGAGGCGTCCGGGTCACCTTGTCCCCATGGCTCATCCAAACATCAAGGTATGATTCGTCGTCTTCGATACCATCCTTCAGTTCACCAAGTAACTGACTTTCCTGCATCAGCTGCACACGAGCGAACCCAAATTCACTTTTACTTGATACTTGGACTTCGCCTCCTAGCTGTTTTGCCATGGTCTGCATGCCATAGCAAATTCCTAGTACGGGGATATCGAGCTCGAAGACATAACCGGGCGCAACCAACGTCGCCTCAGCGTTGACAGATTCTGGTCCACCAGAAAGCACAATGCCATTTGGCGCAAAATCCCGAGCCCGAGTTTCGCTAAGGTCATATGGAAAGATTTCACAGTAGACCCCCGACTCACGCAGCCGTCTGGCAATCAATTGGGTGTACTGAGAGCCGAAGTCCAGGATCAGGATCTTTTCCTGATGAATATCCTGAAGAGTTGAAGACATAAGCTTAGACATCGCGAAACAGGTCCGATTATATAACGCAACCCTAGGCACGGGACAGCCGTGCATTAGCTATAGAAGTAAACCTGAAATGGAAAGACAAAAATATAAATCAGTTCTAAATAGCTACCCGGTTTACCCATCAACATGCAGCCTTCATAAGGATTTAATGCATAGCATCCTCACAATATACAACCATTGTCAGAATCCTAGGTGGATCTGTCATTCCTCTTAGTACCTGTATATGCTGACTCCGCGATAACCCTATAGACACCAATGAACGAGTCCAACCGGCGAATCATATCGGTCTCCGAGCTCAACAAGCATGCAAAGCGATTGCTTGAATCGGAATTTCCGCTTCTCTTTGTTGAGGGTGAAATTTCTAATTTTGCCAGACCTCGGTCTGGGCACTGGTATTTCACGCTCAAGGACGAAAAGGCCCAAATCCGCTGCGCGATGTTCAAGAACCGTAACCAAACGGTGAAATTCGAACCTAAAGACGGTCAGCAAGTGATAGTAAGGGGCCGAATCAGTCTCTATGAAGGGCGAGGCGAATTCCAATTGATTGCTGAATTTTTGGAAGACTCCGGGGACGGTGCACTGCGACGTGCTTTCGACAAGCTAAAAGACAGCCTTCAGGCCGAAGGACTATTCGACGAAGATCGCAAAAAACCGCTGCCGGCCATGCCATCGCACATCGCCGTAATTACCTCAACCCAGGGCGCAGCCATACGCGATGTAATAAGTGTTGTGCGAAGACGTTTCCCAGCAGTCCGCCTCAGCATTTTGCCAGTGCAAGTTCAGGGCGAAGAGTCTGTCGCACAGATCGTCGAAGCACTGAGATTCGCGAACCTTTACCGCAAAGACCCTTTTGACCTCGTATTGCTGACTCGTGGCGGTGGTTCTCTCGAAGATCTTTGGTCATTCAATACAGAGCCAGTGGCGCGGGCGATCTCGGCCAGCAGGCTGCCGATAGTCGCTGCTATAGGCCATGAATCTGATGTCTCTATTTCCGACTTTGTAGCTGATCTTCGGGCTCCGACTCCATCTGCGGCTGCCGAACTCATTACTCCAGACGGCGAGGTGATTACTGACCAGCTAAACTCGTTAAAAAGACGACTGAAACTCTCAGTCGGGCAGAAAATGCAGGATGATCTACGCGAAGTTGGTCATCTAAAGCGTCGACTCAGGCATCCAGCTCACCATCTGAACGAACTGACACAACGTCTTGACGACTTGGAAGGCCGACTGAACCGGAGCGTGCAAAACATCCTAAGCAGAGGTCAATCTAGACTATCGACAGTCCACTTGCCATCACCCACTGCAGCGCTCGCATCACGGCGCCAGCGATTGGCAAACTTGCAGGAAAAACTAAAAATAGTAGAACAGAACCATCGGCGTGACATGCAGGCTAGATTTGCTCGCGTCTCTGGTAAACTCGACGCTCTGAGCCCCCTTGCTACTCTGCAACGTGGTTTTGCAATTGTATCTAACGCCGAGACAGGCAAAGTTTTGCTAAATAGCGAAGAAATCAATACGGGTGATCGGATCAAGACACGCTTGAATAAGGGCTCCGTTGTTGCCACTGTGATCGAGAGAGAGGACACGCCCTAATGGATCGCGTCGTTCTCCTGACCATGCTGTTCTTCGTCTCATCGACTAATGCCTTACCAAATTCTGAAGTCGTACCCGGCGGTATTGCCCTGATTTCCGTACCATCAAAAAATGTAACTTACAGCGGGCAGCGTGTCTGGGTCACCGAAACAACTAATGGACTGACCGCAATAATCGGCATTCCTCTATCAGCGAGAACTGGGAAACATTACGTCAACGCAGGTGATGTCAAGCTGTCGTTCGAGGTCATCCGCAAAACCTACCAAGAACAGCACCTAACAATTACAAACAATCGTAAAGTCAACCCCTATAGCCAAGACATGGATAGAATCCACCGAGAACGCGCTGAGATGGATGCTGCTTTCTTGACGTTCAATACCGACAGGCTTACCGATACCTCATTTGAACTCCCAGTCGACGGCCCGATGTCCAGTTCCTTTGGATTGCGCCGGATACTCAATGGCCAATCCCGTTCACCCCACAGCGGCATGGATATAGCCGCCCCGGAGGGCACACCCGTCTATGCACCCTCGTCCGGGTTCGTAACCGCCACCGGCGATTACTTTTTCAACGGCAACACTATTCTGCTTGATCACGGCCACAGTCTGGTGACGATGTACTGTCATCTTTCCGAAATATCGGTTGAGATTGGGGAGTGGGTCGTCAAGGGTCAACTAATTGGCTTGGTGGGCTCGACCGGCAGAGTGACTGGCCCTCACCTACATTGGGGCGTCAGCCTTAATAACGCGAGAGTCAATCCCGCTTTATTTCTAAACCGGCCATAATAAGTTAGAAGACCTAACTATGTGATCTCAAACCAGTCTGATTTCGAGTGGTCTAAAATCAGCGCTTCTGTTTCTTCTTGCCTTTTTTTACATGCGCCATCATACGTCGCCGTCGATTGGCCTGACGGTCCGTCAACTTATTTTTACGCCCTTTGAAGGGGTTCTCGCCAGTGCGCAACTCCAGTCGCAGCGGAGTGCCGCGCAAGCCAAGCGCTTCAATAAAACGGTGCATTAGGTAACGCCTATAAGCTTCCGGCAAATCAGCTGTCTGGTTACCATGAATCACAATCGTTGGAGGATTGTTGCCGCCAAGATGAGCATACCGAAGCTTAATTCGCCGGCCGCGAACTAGAGGCGGCTGGTGCTCGAAAACAGCTTTCTCAAGAATCTCGTTCAGGCGCGAGGTAGGTACTTTAAGTGTCGCCGCATCATAGGCTTCGTGAATCGAATCGTAAAGGTTGCCAACTCCACTACCATGCAACGCCGATATCGTGTGAATACGAGCAAAGTCGATAAAAGTCAGACGCCGATCCAATTCACTGCGAATGAGGTCTTTCTGTTCCTGCTCGATCCCATCCCACTTATTGATCGCAATCACTAACGCCCGGCCAGCTTCTAGCACATGGCTAAGCAAATGAAGGTCTTGATCTACCAACCCTTCCCTCGCATCGATCATGAGAATGACGACATTAGCATCCGACAAGGCTTCCAATGTTTTAATGACGGAAAACTTTTCTATCTTCTCAGTCACCTTCCCTCGTCTACGAACGCCAGCAGTGTCGATTAGAGTGTATGTCCCACTATCTCTTTCATACGGAATATAAATGCTGTCCCGCGTTGTGCCGGCTTCATCAAATACCACCACCCTGTCTTCACCCAAGAGGCGATTGACAAGTGTAGACTTACCAACGTTCGGACGCCCTACAACGGCAATCTTGATACCCTCCGCCGAGACAGCCTCATCGAATGCAGTGGGCTGCGGCAGATGAGGTACCAGTTCATAATTCACCAGATAACGAACACCATGACCATTACTCGCCGAAATCGCATGAGGCTCGCCCAAACCTAAAGCGAAGAATTCCCCAGTGACAAAATCAGGATTTTGTCCATCAATTTTGTTGGCCACCAAAATAGTCTTGACTTCATTCTGACGCAGATAAGCGGCAATATTTTCATCCCCTGCCATGCGACCATCTTTGGCATCAACCATGAACAGTACCAAATCCGATTCGCCGATAGCTTGTCTAGCTTGCTCCGCCATGGGTCCATCAATACCCAACTCCTCGCCAGACAGACCTCCTGTATCCACCACAACATATTCAAAGTCACCTAGCGCCCCCCGACCGTATTGACGATCACGCGTCAAACCAGGGAAACTGGCGACCAATGCATCACGGGTCCGGGTAAGACGATTGAACAGTGTCGATTTACCGACGTTCGGTCTACCTACCAAAGCAATGACAGGTAACATAATAGAGTTTTATTTTATTTCAATGGCGGCAAGTGTACCGCTATCAGTCAACGCATATAGGCGTCCACCTGCACTCACAAGTCCAGCCTTAATACCTTTACCATCAATTTTTCGCCGCCCTACAAACCGACCATCGGATTGGGCTAACACATGCGCGTATCCTTCGAAGTCAGTGAACGCCAGATAGCTACCGAGGGTAACAGGGGCTGTAATGTCTCGGTGCAAAAGGGCGTCAACGTTCCATATTTCGCGACCATTATCGCCGTTGTATGCCGTCAGCTGACTATCAGCATGGGCTGCGTAAACATTCCCAAAACCGCTGCCGACACCTGTAAGGCTGGAAATTTCTTCCGCCCACAGCAACCTTCCGGAGCTGATATCGATACCAACGATACGTCCCTGAAAACTCGCAACGTATAACTTACCTTCAACAATCTGCATAGTGCCATCTATGTCAACGAGGCGTTCTAAATCGGTCGATCCCTGGGCGATACCGATACGCTGATCGTAAGCTGCTAGGCCTTTTTCCTGATCAAGAAAAGCCACACGACCGTTGGCGAAAGCGGCAATCACAAGCTCACCATAAAACAAAGGTCGTGCGGTTCCACGCAGGGAAAGAGGAGGCGTATTCATCGTATAGACCCAGAGCCTCTCTCCATCTATAGAATCGTAGGCCGTCACCTTGCCATCGATGGTCTGTGCGACAACCCGATCGCGATTGACCAACGGTGGCGAAAGTATTTCGCTGCTAGCCCTTACCCGCCAGGCAAGTGTGCCATCGCTCTGATTAAGAGCGATCAGGTCACCAGAGGCAGAACCCACAACAACCAGATCGCCACCTACTCCAACCCCACCAGTAATCGTATCGAGATCCTTGGAGAAGGCATTGGCGAGCTCTTCCTTGGAGTAGAAGTTCCTGATTTTTACAGACCAAAGTTCTCGACCATTATCTACAGCCAGCGCCTTAACAGTACCATCAGGAGCTCCTGCAAAAACTCGGGTATCCACTACGGTTGGGAGTATCTTTACCGCGCGATCATCTGCTCCTTTACCGATTTTTTTACTCCAGACAACACGCAAACCTACCTCTTCCTGGATTTTAGGCAGGGGATTCGGCTTTATCTCCTCTGGTTCGTCATCATCGCCAAACCAACTGCACCCTGCAGTAAAGCTCATCAGCACAACGAGCGCGAGCTTAAGAAAAGTCCTCATGCATCTTCTTCCGTTGACAATGAATCGGTAACAAGTGGGATATCCGCAAGCTTAAGCTCCAACAAGGGTCGATTGCGGTCATCGCCCAATGATTCCAGCGCCGTCTGGTAGGCCAGCCGGGCATTCATAGGATCGCCCTTCGCCAAATAAACATCGCCCCTCGTTTCAAACCAAGTCGCCTGCTGGCCTATCGCGGGCACATGGTCCGCTAGGCTAGCTAATGCAGAATCAGCATCATCGGTCGCAACTAGAACACGAGCAAGCCGCATTCGGGCGATAGTTTCTAAATGTTGTTCGGGTTGCGCAGCAAGAACCCATTCAAGCTCCGATCGAGCCTTTGCTAAATCATCTTGATCGACTGCAATTTTAGCTAAATGGAATGCAGCAAAGATCGCATATGCTGAATCTTCATAATCCGTCTTGAGTTGTTCACCAAGACTTAGCGCAGTCAAACGGAGGTTTTCATCCTTTAGATTCGAAGACGCCTGAATCAAATTCTGATAAGCCTTCGACGCAGACTCACCAGTTTCCCTCACGTTATCTTCCCACGCTCGGAAACCGAAAATAACACCTACTGCAAGTACGATAGTGGTAATTAAAGATGTACCGTTCTCGCCCCACCAATTTTTTAGAACCTCAAGCTGTTCTTCGTCAGTTTCAACCAACTACCTACTCCTTCCCAAAATGCGATTGACACCAAGTGGCCAGTTCCGATTGGTTAACAGTTATCTGCTCTCGCCGAGACCGCAAATATTTTACACCGACTGTGCCATTTTCCACCTCTTCTTCTCCGAGGATAATAGCCAACGAAGCGCCAGAGGCGTCTGCTTTTTTTAGCTGAGCCTTAAATTTACCCCCGCCACAGTGTACCTGAATAGATTTGGCATTAAGCGCATTTCGCAGGTCTTCCGCAAGACTAACCGCCGCAGCACGAGCTGCGCCGCCCTGCGAGACAAAGAAAATATCAAGACCAGCGGAGTCCTCATCAACACTAGGCAGCATCATGGCGAGGCGATCAAGCCCCATGGCAAAACCTACCGCCGGTGTCTCCTTTCCGCCCAATTGACTAACCAAACCATCATATCGGCCACCACCGCAGACCGTCCCTTGAGCCCCTAGATTATCGGTCACCCATTCAAAAACAGTTCTATTGTAATAATCCAATCCTCGAACTATCGCTGGGTTTATCAAATAGGACACACCAGACTGGTCTAACATAGCACAGAGCGAATCAATATGTTGACGTGACTCGTCGTCAAGAAATTGACTCAGAACAGGTGCTTCTTTAAGAATGTCGCGAGTCCGGTCGTCTTTGCTGTCCAAAATACGCAGGGGGTTAGTCTTTAGGCGCCGCTGACTTTCTTCATCAAGATCGTTTCGATATCGGGACAAGTATTCCACAAGGTGGGTCGTAAATTGCTCACGTGTTTCAATATTGCCTAGCGAATTCAATTCTAATCTGACTTGATCATCAATGCCGAGCTTTCGCCATATTCGGGCACATAGGAGGAGCAGCTCTGAATCAATGTCAGGACCAGGCATGCCGAAACACTCAACACCGATTTGCTCAAACTGGCGGTATCTGCCTTTTTGAGGTCGTTCATGACGAAACATGGGGCCCGTGTACCAGAGGCGCTGCATTTGATTGAAAAAAAGACCATTTTCTTCGCCAAAACGGACGCAACTGGCTGTTCCCTCTGGCCTAAGGGTCAGACTGTCACCGTTCCGATCCTCGAAGGTGTACATTTCCTTAGCAACAATATCAGTATTCTCACCAACCGAACGTTGAAAAAGTCGCGTCTGTTCAAGAAGTGGTAGCCCAACCTCTTGGTAGCCATAGGCATCCAAGGTAGCCCGTGCAGCATCCTCAACACGACGATATAATTTTTTTTGTGCAGGCAAGATGTCCTGCATACCTCTAACTGCTTGAATTTTCATGATGACGCTGGAACGAATGGACTAATCAGCAATATAAATTTTTGCGGTTTTGTCTCGTCCGATATAGGGCTCGAGGTCGACAGGAGCGCCATTGTATAGCATCTCGACGACCGTTGCCTTCCCCAAAAGCACTTCAAATGTCAACGTACCATATATCGTCAGAACATCCCCTTTTTCGTGTAAATCTTCGTAGTAGACTATCTCATGACGGCCATCAGAAACTTCCACCCAACATTCGTCACCGAAGGTTAGGAGTAGTTCATCAAGGCCGCCCGCATCAACTGTTATATATTCGAACGGGCCTTTCTCAAAACGCTCAACACTGATAGCTTGATTATCGATTTGGCTCTCTGCTTTAACAGTTTCAGCTTCTGCTCGACTGGCTTCAGTAGCCGTCAATTCAATAGCCACAACATCAGCTATTCGTGTTGTATCTAAACTCGATTCAACACTGATCTTCTCGACATTTTTCATCTCGTTATCTTTATCTTCATCACCGCTAACGCTCATATAGTCATCGACTGCTCGAGCTAAATTGCGGCTAATCGGAGCCCCAACATAAGAATCGGCGGCTGACGCAGTCTGGTATGCTCCATTTCCGTTAGCAGCAGGAAGAGTGTTACTCAATGAGGACTCAGTCTCGTCATAGTCGACCAGCGACCAGACGAGCCCAATAACGACCAAAAGTAAACAAAGGCTAATGGTGCCAGCATTAAAAATCGAACCAGTAATGCGCGCCGCACCAACCTTCTCCTCTGTCACCCCTGCGAATTCGGGCTCGGGTTCGACTCGCTGTCGCACCTTATCATACAGTTCGACGATAAGGTTGCCGTCTAATTCAACGGTTCGGGCATATGAGCGCAAGTAACCTCTGACAAAAGCCTGTTTGGGAATACGATCAAATTCGCCATCATCGATATTCTTAATGTACTGCGGCTTTAGAAACAACTGATCAGCAACGTCTCTCTGACTAAGACCTAGTTTTTCACGCGCCTCCACCAGAACAGCGGAAGGGCCTTTAGGCATGTCAACGAAAGTTGAATCAGTTTCCGAACTCACGTCGTTCACTCTGATATTCCCGGTTCTCCAAGCTGGCAGGGTAAATTCCTTCGAGCGCTTCCGCACAACTCGCTTCCTCATCTCGCTGCCCGAACACCTTGGCCAATTGTGTGCAGAGAAGCAAAGCTTTTGGCGACTTGGGGGCTATAGCAACATGACGACGGTAATACTGACGAGACGTTACGTAGTCTCTCTCATCGAAGCGCAACAAAGCCAACTCTAATAAGGCGCGAGCCTGCTCCGGGTTCAACTGCACTGCCCGGGTAAAGGCTGCTTCCGCACTAGACTTGTCACCAACACGATTATAGGCAACACCCAGGTTTTCAAATACGCTGGGGCGGTTCGAGTAAAAACGGTTTTCGGAAGCTTTCAAAAGCTGATCGATCGCTTCACCGTCGCGCTTTTTTGCAAACAAGAATGCGCCGTACAGATTCCTAACTCGGGCCGACAAAGGATCGAATCGAATTGCATTTATGAAGTAAGTCTCCGCCAGTTTATCTTCGCCCTCCAGCTGAAAAATCAAACCGAAGGTCGCATGTACCGCACCATTTTCCGGTTCAATATCGAGCGCCCTGTTAAGTTTCTCCTTGGCCCTCTGATAGTCGCCGTTACGCATGTAACCGATACCAAGGTCTAGTTGACGCTGCACTATCTCTGACTTCTTGGCATTAGTTCCTTGAGGTTTAGGTTCATTCAGCGCGCAAGCAACCAAGCAAAATGACATACCAAGTAACGTCAGCGATCTCATAGGACTTCCCCTACTTGGATTCGCTGATACCTAGACTGTCTCTTGGTTCGATCTAAAACCTGACCGACCAGCTGACCGCAGGCTGCTTGAATATCATCACCCCGAGTCGTGCGGACAGTCACGGCATGCCCCTCTCTCACGAGCTTGTTCTGAAATGCTCTTACTGCATTCATGGAAGGTCGTTTATAGTCAGTCCCAGGAAATGGATTGAACGGAATTAGGTTGATCTTACAGGGAAAACCTTTGAGCAGGCGAGATAACTGATGGGCATGCTCAAACCTGTCGTTAACATTATTTATCAAGGTGTATTCGACGGTCACCGTGCGTTTTTCACCTAGATTCTTTACGTACTTCTTGCAGGCCGCAAGGAGTGTGTCAATGTTGTACTTTTTATTGATAGGGACCAACTGATTTCTAAGCTCGTCGTTTGGCGCGTGCAAAGAAATTGCCAGTGATACATCAGTGGCCTCACAAAGTTTTTCTATACCTGGAACTACCCCCGCTGTCGAGATCGTGACTCTGCGTTTTGAAATACCATATCCAAGGTCGTCCATCATCAACTCAACCGCCGGTAGAACGTTGTCAATATTCAGCAAAGGCTCTCCCATCCCCATCATAACAACATTGGATACAACCCTTGAACGGTTCGGATAAACCTCCGCCAGCCGCCGTATAGCGATGCGCACTTGCCCGATGATCTCTGCCGAAGTGAGATTGCTGTTGAATCCCTGTTTCCCTGTGGAGCAAAAACTACAATCTAGCGCACAGCCAACCTGCGACGATACACAAAGCGTGCCTCGATTATCCTCTGGAATAAAAACCGTTTCGATCAGACTGCCTGAAAGAGATTGGATCAGCCATTTGCGTGTCCCATCCTCACTAATCAGTTCTTTGACGACTTTCGGTTCATCAAGGCAGCCATGTTCTGCTAGGTACGACCTTAGTTTCATACTCAGATCGGTCATTTCCGAGAACTGATCCTCGAAACGATGATGAACCCACTTCATTACTTGCACAGAGTGGAATGGTTTCTCACCTAATTTAACAAGCAGCTCTCGCCACATAGACTGGGTATAACCCAGATAATTGACGCGCTGCTCGGCGAGGCTGCTCATGCTATTGCCTAACGGTCGCAGAGCTGGCCATCTGAAAAGAAGTAGCTGATTTCCCGCGCTGCGGATTCAGGAGAGTCGGAGCCATGAACAGCATTGGCATCAATGGACTCCGCAAAATCAGCCCTGATAGTGCCAGCTGCTGCCTCAACAGGATTAGTAGCTCCCATAAGCTCTCTATTAAGTGCGATCGCGCCTTCTCCTTCCAGAACCTGAACAATCACAGGTCCAGAACACATGTAACCTACCAGGTCTTCAAAGAAGCCTTTACCCTCGTGTTCTGCATAAAATCCTTTTGCTTTTTCTACAGACAGGCGTTCCATTCTCGAGGCTACGATCCTAAGACCTGCTTTTTCGAATCGCGAGATGATTTTACCGATAACATTTTTTGCAACCGCGTCGGGTTTGATGATTGAGAAGGTTCTCTCCATCGCCATGTCTCTTACTCCAGATTAATGATGGTATAAAAAGGAGCGTATTATAGTGGCTTAAACTTCGTCCAGCCATGCCATCTGAATGGCTTCAAGTATCTTTTCCCCACAGCGCTCAGCTTCATCATCAAAACCCTCTAACGCCATCACCCACTCTCGCAAATCAGTAAACCTAACGGACAAAGGGTCGACCTCCGGATGTGCCTCGCACAGTTCAATAGCAATATCATTGACATCAGTCCATTTCATGTCGACCACCTTAATGGTTTTCCGATACCTGATTAATAGTGTATTTGGGAATTTCGATTACCAAATCTTCATCGCCAACGACTACCTGGCACGACAATCTTGATTCAGGCTCAAGGCCCCACGCTTTGTCAAGAAGATCGTCCTCGCTTTCATCGGATTCTTCCAACGAGTCAAACCCTTCCCTAAGAACGACATGACAGGTCGTACAGGCGCAGGCCATCTCGCACGCATGTTCAATATCAATACCGTTAGCGAGCGCCACATCAATCAAAACGTCACCGATTTTAGCGTCTATCACGGCACCATCAGGACATCGTTCGGCATGAGGCAAAAATATAAGCTGGGGCATGACCTAAAACTCCGAATCTAATTCTTGAATCTGACGACCCGCCAAGGCTTTACGAACGGCAGCATCCATCCTGAGTTCAGCAAAATCCTCACTGGCTTTACCAAGCATCTCAGTACCTTCAGTAATTTCCCTCACCTCACCAGCAACGACGAGTCCTTCCAACCTAGCTATCGCATCTCGCAGCAAAGCCCTGTCTGAATCAGACAGCAAAGTTACACCATCCTCGGACAACGCATTGCTCAGCGCCTCAATGACTCGCCCGGCTTCTACTCTTGCTTCGGCTAACAACCTTTCATCAGCATCCTCCTTAGCGTGTTCAAAGGAAGAGTGCAGCATAGCAGCGATTTCTTTATCAGTGAGACCGTAAGAAGGTTTGACCTCGACCTGGGCTTCAATACCTGAAGTCGCTTCCCGCGCCGACACAGACAACAACCCGTCAGCATCGACTTTGAACTCAACCAATATCTTTGCTGAACCTGCCACAAGCGGAGGAATGCCCTGTAACTCGAATTGCGCGAGGGAGCGGCAATCTTTAACTAATTCTCGTTCACCTTGGACCACATGAACCAACATAGCGGTCTGACCATCTTTGTAGGTCGTAAATTCTTGATGCCGAGTCGTCGGTATTGCTGTATTGCGAGCAATGACCTTCTCCGCAAGCCCTCCCATAGTTTCTAGTCCCAATGACAACGGCAGCACATCCAAAAGGAGCATCTCATCGTCAGGTTTGTTACCGACAAGCACGTCTGCCTGCATTGCAGCGCCAATGGCCACTACACGGTCAGGATCAATATCGTTAAGCGGTGTACGGCCGAAGTAGTCTGTCACTTTCTGAACAACCAAAGGCACTCGGGTCGAACCACCTACCATCACAACGTGATCTATCTCATCAAGGTCAATTCCGGCATCACGAACACAACGCCGACACACCGATATAGATTTATCAATAAGAGATACGACGAGTTCATTCAGACGTTCCCGCTTAAGTTCCCCATCGAAAACCAGTCCATCGACAGCAAGAGATATATTAGCTGATTCATTCTCAGTCAGAGATTCCTTCGCTTGGCGGGCTGCCATCATAAGAGAACGGTAATGCGCAGGTCCTGTCACTTCTTGAAAAAAGGATTCCGCCAGAATCCATTCTGCAATAGCCGCATCAAAGTCATCGCCACCTAGAGCGGAATCTCCACCGGTCGCTAGCACCTCGAAGACACCCTTGCTGAGCCTAAGCAAGGAGACATCAAAGGTACCACCACCAAGATCATAAACAGCGATAACTCCCTCCACCCCGGACTCGAGTCCGTAGGCGAGAGACGCTGCTGTGGGTTCATTTAACAAACGCAAAACATTAACACCCGCCAGCAAAGCCGCATCTTTAGTCGCCTGACGCTGAGCATCATCAAAGTAAGCGGGGACAGTCACGACAACACCATCTATATCTCCCGACAAGGCTTCTGATGCTCTCTCGACTAACGAACGGATGATTTCAGCTGATACTTCGATTGGCGTGACTTCTCCAGCTCGGGTGATGATCCTCGGCACTGCTGTCCCATCATCGGCGAACTTATAAGGCGATCGCTCACCCAACGTCGCGAGATCAGCGACAGCGCGACCCATAAGCCGTTTCACTGAAACAATTGTATTGGTTGGATCAGCGGCAGCTTCTAATCGAGCAGCCTCACCTATAATTGTGCCAGTCTCTGCGTACTGCACGACCGATGGCAGCATGTGATTGCCAGCTAAATCGGGTAAAGTCTCAGCTACCCCTGCCCGAACCGATGCGATCAGGGAGTTAGTTGTGCCAAGGTCAATGCCAGCCGAGCGTTTGCGCTGATGCGGGTCAACAGCTTGACCTGGTTCGGTAATCTGTAGCAGAGCCATTAATAATCCAGCAGTTTCTCTTCGAACTGATCAGCAGCAACCAGCAACTTTGTCAGGAATTGCATTTCATAAACCAGCTCCAGTGCTGCCTCATCGTATTCGGTCACGGCAAAAAGCTGACCCAGCTCATCAAGCTTTCTATTTAGGCGCGTTTTAAATCTATCTAACCTCTCAAGGGCAGATGTACTCTCCTCGAACTCCTCGAACTCTTCTAGTTCCTCTCGCAGCTGGATCTGTCGCATAAGAAGCTCAGCGGGCAGCTGTGGATTATGGTCAAGGCGAAGTCCACGCAATTCCAACATATAAATCCCTCTAGGCAACGGCGATCGCAGTGTTTCATGCGCAGTGTTTACTAAAGCCGACCACTGCATCGACAACCTCTTTTCCTGCTCTGTACCGCTCGCAAACCTGTCAGGATGCACCTCTTTTTGTAGTTCCCGGTGCCGCTCAGATAGTTCAGATATGTCGATATTGAAATCGACGGGTAACCTAAAGATTTCGAAGTAATTCTGATTAAAGTCCATGGGTCTGGAAAGGTCTTATACGGTGAAAGACTCCCCGCAGCCGCACTCACCCTGTACATTAGGGTTCTTAAATTCGAAACCCTCGTTGAGTCCTTGTTTGACATAATCCATTTCAGTGCCGTCAACATAAACGAGGCTCTTAGGGTCGACATAGACGTCGACACCCTGGGAGGTGAATTTCAAATCTTCCGTTTGCTCATGATCAACAGGCTCCAAGACATACATAAGACCCGAGCAGCCGGTTGTTTTAACAGCAAGGCGAATTCCAATCCCGCTACCACGGTTATCGAGGTAGTCGAAGACGTGCTCAGCGGCTTTTTCTGTGAGGCGGACTCCCATGCTGTTAGCCTATAGCGGATGCTTCATCGTCTAAATCGTGCTTTGCACGATAATCGCTAATCGCAGCTTTGATAGCATCTTCAGCCAATACAGAGCAATGAATTTTTACAGGCGGCAAAGCCAACTCTTCCGCAATTTCGGTATTCTTAATACTTTCCGCCTCATCAAGAGTCCGACCCTTAACCCACTCGGTCAGCAACGAACTTGATGCGATAGCACTGCCGCAGCCATAGGTCTTGAACCTGGCGTCCTCAATGACGCCATCGTCCCCTACTTTGATCTGCAACCGCATAACGTCACCACAGGCTGGCGCTCCAACCATGCCAGTGCCCACGTCGCCGTCATCGGCATTCAATTTGCCAACGTTACGAGGGTTCTCATAGTGGTCTAATACTTTATCGCTATATGCCATGATTATTTCCTACTTGGCTACTAGTGAGCCGCCCATTCAATTTTGTCCATGTCTACGCCGTCTTTGAACATATCCCAGAGCGGAGACAATTCTCTCAACTTTTCAACCGCAGTACGTACACTATCCACCGCTTGATCGACGTCCTCTTCAGACGTGAACCTGCCGATAGAAAACCGCAGCGAACTGTGAGCTAGCTCGTCGTTCATACCGAGGGCACGCAAGACATACGAAGGCTCTAGACTCGCCGATGTGCATGCAGAGCCAGATGATACAGCTATATCCGGTAACGACATAATCAGCGACTCACCTTCAACATAGTTGAAACTCATGTTCATGATGCCAGGGATCCTTTGGTCCCAATCTCCTGATACGTAAACTTCCTCCATATCTTTTAGACCATCCCACAGACGCTGCCGTAAATCCATGATTCGCTTGCTCTCCGAATGCATTTCTTCCTTAGCAATACGAAACGCTTCGCCCATTCCTACCAACTGATGAGTTGCAAGAGTTCCGGAGCGCATACCGCGTTCATGACCACCGCCATGTATCTGGGCCTCAAGTCTAACTCTTGGTTTTCGCCTGACGTAAAGTGCACCAACGCCCTTGGGTCCATATACCTTATGCGCAGAAAATGACATTAAATCTACTTTCATTTCTTCTAGATCTATGTCCAGCTTGCCAGCACTCTGGGCAGCATCCACATGGAAAAGCACTTTGCGCTCTCTGGTGATCTCTCCAATTGCAGCAATGTCATTAACAACGCCAATTTCGTTGTTTACATGCATGATACTGACGATAGTCGTGTCCTCGCGGATCGCCTGCTGAACGCTGTCAGGAGATATTAGACCGTCCTCTCCAGGCTCGAGGTAGGTTACTTCAAAACCCTCTCGCTCCAGGTGCCTGCAGGTATCGAGTACCGCCTTATGTTCGATTTTAGATGTTATGATATGAAGACCCTTGCTTCGATAGAAGTGCGCCACGCCCTTAATGGCCAGGTTGTCAGATTCTGTCGCACCTGAGGTCCATACAATTTCTCTTGGATCACAATTAATGAGGTCAGCGATCTGCCGTCTAGCAATTTCAACCGCTTCTTCTGCCTCCCAACCAAATTTGTGCGAGCGACTGGCAGGATTGCCAAATTTGCCTTCTGCTAAAAGGCATTCGCTCATTTTCTGCGCAACCCTAGGGTCAACGGGAGTGGTTGCTGCATAATCAAAATAAATAGGTGTCTTCATCTCTTTCCTGTTACTTACGCCTCTGCCGTTTTAGGCATGCGCACCAGTTCATCGGTAATGCTGGCCTGTCTAGCAGCAATTCTCTTCACCTCTCTCTTTTCTATAATACTGGCAAGGTTAATACCTGCCAGAAAGTGATGGATCTCTTCACTCAGTTCCGACCACAACTGATGAGACAAACACATCTCACCATGATGACAGTCAGCGCGACCGGAGCACCGGGTGGCATCTACATTTTCATCAACAGAATCAACGATCTCAGCAACAAATATTTCGCTGGGTTCGCGCCGAAGGGTGTAACCCCCTCCAGGTCCGCGCACACTGTCGACAAGGTTTCGGCGCCGCAACTTCGCAAACAACTGTTCTAGATACGACAAGCTGATACCCTGCCGTTGTGAGATGTCTGCCAATGTGATCGGACCTTCATCCTGATGCACAGCGAGATCCAGCATAGCTGTCACGGCGTATCTTCCTTTCGCAGTCAATCGCATAAGCGCATCTCTCAGGTTTCGTTTTCTCTGGCCGCTTGCAACCCTTTTTAACTAGGTTTTCTAACTAAACCTGCAACAAAGTGCTCTAAACTAAGACCATTTCAGAATCTCAGAGTATGCAATACCCGACTATTTTGGTCAATTAAATATCCGATCATTTTAGTCAAGTTTTAGACACTAGACCCCTCACGAGGAAACCCTCTCAGGATTCATTCGTTTTACCTAACTTATTAATCGCACTTAGAAACCCCCGGAGAATATTAACCTCCATCTCATCCGGCTGAATGCGACTAAACATCCTTTTTATACGGGTCATCAGCTGTCTAGGATTGTCTTGATCATGGAACTTTACCTGGATAAGTGTCGATTCCAAATGCTCGAATAGGCGCTCCATCGCTTCAGAGCTCGCGAGCGGCCGATCCCACTTCAATTTCGGAATGTCCTCACCTAGTCGAGCTTGCAGTATCTCATATGTGAGCACCTGAACTGCCATGGCGAGATTCAACGAGCTATAAGCTTCACCAGTGGGAATATTTACATGGTAGTGGCACTTTTGCAGTTCATCATTCTTCAGCCCTCGCGATTCACGACCAAAAAGTAGACCTACTACCTTACCTGACGATTCCGCAACAGAGACATGCTCTCCGCACTCATGAGGCGTCAACATCGGCCAGGGAATTCGTCGATCTCGCGCGGAAGTACCAATTACCAGCTGACAATCAGAAAGGGCTTCTTCAAGCGTTGCTACCACCCGCGCGGACTTAACAACATCCTCAGCACTAGCGGATCGATAAATAGCCTTTTTGTTGGGAAAGTCATAAGGATTTACCAGGACTAACTCTGTCATCCCCATATTTTTCATAGCACGAGCGGCAGCCCCGATGTTGCCCGGGTGGGTAGTTTCAACCAGGATGATCCTTACTCCCGGGAAAAGATTACTGCTATTACTCATAGGACAATGCATCTTACAGGCTTTCTGATAGAATCCGCGACCTCAAATAAACGGTGACTGACTGTGGAAGGGATGACCAACATCGCACTTCGCGCTGCTCGACTTGCGAGTCGACAGATTCTGCGAGGTTTCGATCGTCCCGACCTTGTGGACATTAGTACCAAAGGACACAACGACTTTGTGACCAATATCGACCGCGAATCAGAACAAATAGTCATTGATACTTTGCGCGAAAAATATCGAGATCATCGCATTACGGGTGAAGAATCAGGAACCACGGGGGATCCACAATCTGACTATGAGTGGGTCATAGACCCTCTTGATGGTACCGCCAATTTTACTCGCCAGATTCCTCATTTCTGTGTCTCCATAGCGTGCCTCCATAAAGGTCGCATCGAGCATGGAGTTATTGTTGACCCTATCAGAGAAGAGGAATTCGTCGCGAGCCGAGGCCAAGGGGCTACCTTGAACGGCAAGCGCATCAGAGTTAGCAACCTCGAGCAGCTTGACGGTGCCGTGATCGCCCATGGTGGCAGGGAAAGACACTTGCACGCCGAGGCGGAAACAGCAGTTTACCGAAGCCTGCTAGAACTGAAGGCTTTTACCCGTCAGCCTGGCAGTGCTGCTCTTGAGCTAGCCTATATCGCAGCAGGCCGGATCGACGGTATGTGGATGCGCAATTTAAGCGCATGGGACATGGGTGCTGGTGTCCTCCTGGTAACAGAAGCCGGTGGGCTCGTTGGAGATTTCGATGGCGGCGCTAATCATATGAAAAACGGTAACATTGTCGCAGGTTCACCCCGGTGCTTTAAACAACTCAGCCAGATCATTAGACGTTACCTAACCTGATCTCAATAAGACTGGTCGATGTTCTGCTGATCAGCCCCTTCTTTTTCGGGTACTGCAAGATCTTCCTGGGATATACCGAGCACCAGAAGCATATTACTTGCCACATAAATTGAAGAATAGGTACCTATTAGCACACCGATAATCAATCCAAGAGCGAAACCTTGTATCAATTCACCACCTAGCAGGAGTAGGGTGAAAAGCACAAGCAGGGTCGTTAAAGACGTCACCAACGTTCGACCCAGAGTCTGGTTTAACGAGGTGTTGATTACTTCTACCGGAGTCGATCGCCTTATCTTTCTGAAGTTTTCGCGAATCCTATCGGAGACAACGATGGTGTCGTTCAACGAATAACCGATAACAGCGAGCAATGCCGCAAGCACAGTGAGATCAAAATTCCATCGGGTAACCGAAAAAATACCTAGAGTAATCACCACGTCATGGAAAAGCGCAACGACCGCACCCACTGCGAATTTCAGTTGAAAACGAAATGCCACGTAAAGCAGCACCACGCCTAGGGCTGTCATAAGGCCGATACCCCCTTGATTGGTCAGCTCTTCCCCTACGGCGGGGCCAACGAACTCAGAGCGCCGCATAGTGACTGCCTGTTCGGTTTCCGCTCGGAGAGATTCGAGCACCTGCTCCCCCAGCTTAGCGTTGGCTTTATCTTCCAGCTTCTTCTGCGGTGGTATACGTGCCAAAATTTCCCGATCAGAGCCAAAATACTGGACCACATGGCCTTCATAACCAGCAACCGTCAACTGATCGCGAATAGCTTCGGGCGACACCGGTTTTTCGTAAGCGACCTCGACAATACTTCCACCTGTAAAATCTAGGCCCCATTCAACTTGATTGATGCTCAGACTTAGAAGCGCAGCTATAACAAGGGTGATTGACGTTACTCCTGCGGCCTTGCGAAACCGCATGAAATCAAAATCGAAAACAATCTTTGACATCAGATAGCGAGCCTCTTGACACTTCGACCACCATAGACAATGTTAACAATAGAGCGAGTGCCCATTATTGCCGTGAACATAGAAGTCATAATGCCGATCGATAAGGTCACAGCGAAGCCTTTGATCGGCCCCGTACCAATACTATAAAGAATGACCGCAACAATTAACGTCGTCAGGTTAGCATCCAAGATAGTTACAAAGGCTCGCTCAAACCCGGCATTTATTGCCTGCTGCGGCGGAAGACCATTCTTAACCTCTTCTTTTATCCGAGAAAAAATCAGAACATTGGCGTCAACTGCCATCCCCACCGTCAGAACAATCCCCGCGATGCCCGGCAGAGTTAGCGTCGCGCCAAGACTAGACATGATAGCGATTAATAAAACCAGATTCGCAGCCAGAGCAATATTCGCGGCAATACCAAAGATCTTGTAGTAAACGAGCATAAAGATCACGACTAAGCCAAGACCCACCGACACTGCTGTCGCTCCCAATTCTATATTCTCCGCACCCAGACTGGCTCCAACAGTGCGTTCCTCTGCGATAAACATATCCGCGGCAAGTGCACCCGCCCTAAGCAACAAAGCTAGCTCGCGGGCTTCGCCAGCTTGAAGACCAGTAATCCGGAATTGTACCGCGAGAGCTGATTGGACCGTCGCGAGACTAATTACACGCCTTTCTACATAGCGCTCGGGGACCAATGTTTCCACCCCTTCTTGTAGGATCTTTCTATCACGAGTCTTGGTTTCGATGAATATCACCGCCATGCGACGACCGACACTGTTACGAGTCGCCCTATGCATCAACTCGCCGCCATCTCCATCAAGCGTAATATTAACCTGCGGTAACCCAGACTCCGGGTCGAAACCTACCTGAGCATCGAGAACACGATCACCCCGAAGGATGATGTCTTTCTCTAACCTAGTAGTAAAACCCTCATAATCATATTCAATGGTTGAACCTCGCGACGCATCCGGCATTGCCTCCATCCGAAACTCCAACGTGGCAACCTTGCCAAGAATGATTTCAGCGACAGCGGGATCTTCGACTCCGGGAAGGTCAACCACTATTCGATTACGGCCAAGACGCTGGACCAAGGGTTCTGCAACGCCCAATTCATTGATTCGATTTCTAATGGACTGGATGTTTTGAGAAATCGCGAAATCCTCTATTTCCCTTATAGATCGTTCATCAACTTCTAACCGAATTTCCGGGCGACCGGTTAAACCTTCTATGACATATTGTGGATACTGGTCCTGCAGTTTGCTACGTGCTCTGTCACGAGTGTCAGTATCTGCAAATCCAATCTGCAAGACTCCCGTCTCCGGATTCTCAAATGACCGATATCGTATTCGGTCGTCGCGAGAACGGAAAGCACGCTTGATTTCCTGCTCGAGACCGGCTGTTCGCTCACTGATAGCTGCTTCGGTATCTACTTCCATTAGGAAATGCACACCACCGCGCAGATCAAGGCCATACTTCATGGGCTCACCGCCGATAGACCGCAGCCAACCTGGCGTAGTAGCGGCCGCGTTCAACGAGACAATATAGCGGTTGGCACCTGCATCATCGTGTAACGCCAGTTCTATGAGATCGACAGCGCGTAAGCGGTCATCCTCATTACTGAATCGAATTACGGCTTTGTCCTCATCAATAGTTTCTCCAAAGTATTCGACACCTGCGTCGTCTAGACCTCGCAGCGCCCGCCTTAGGGTACGTTCATTGACAGACCTGTCCGCGTCCTCATTGGATATCTGGACAGCGAAGTCAGGTGGGTACACATTGGGCAATGCGTAAATGACGCCCAAAGTGATCACCATAAGAACTAGCAGGTTCTTCCATAGCGGATAGCGGTTAATCAAGTTCAGATGCCCTTGATCGTACCTTTTGGCAGCGCCTGCATCACCGCACTTTTCTGTAGCCGAAGTTCTACGCCATCAGCTGCTTCAAATACGATAAACTGCTCTTCGACCTGTGTAATTTTCCCTACTAAGCCACCATTTGTGATGATCTCATCACCTTTATTGAGCCCCGCAACGAGTTCACGGTGCTCCTTGGCACGCTTCGACTGGGGCCGCCAGACGATGAAATAAAAAACGAGCGCAAACGCGACGATTATCAAGAGGTCTATTGGTATAGGGCCACCAGAGCCTGCGCCTGCATCAGCTGCCATTGCAGACGGTATTAGAAAATTCATCATAGTTACTCCCCATTCCACTAATCCTCTTTTGAGGGCGCAGTATTATTGCACAATTCGCCATCCTTCGTAGATCTCATCTATATGGTCATCCAAGCGATTGTTTTCAATAGCCGTGCGTAACCCAGCCATCAAATTCATGTAGTAATGAATATTATGAATGGAGTTTAGCTCAGCGCCCAAAATCTCGCCGCACTTGTCAAGATGATGCAGGTAAGCTCTAGAAAAATTCTGGCAAGTGTAACAGCAGCAATCAGGATCAAGCGGGTTGCTGTCATATTTGTGCGGGCTATTTCTAATGCGAACGACACCGTGTGAAGTAAACAAGTGACCGTTTCGCGCGTTTCTCGTTGGCATGACGCAATCCAACATATCAACGCCGCGGCGAACACTTTCCACAAGATCCTGAGGCGTGCCAACGCCCATTAAATAGCGCGGTTTATCCTCGGGCATTACTGGAGCGATGTGCGAGATAATCCGCATCATATCGGCCTTGGGTTCACCTACCGAAAGCCCGCCGATTGCATAACCGTCAAAGCCGATGTCAACAAGTGCTTTTAATGATGCATCGCGGAGATCTTCGTGCACCCCTCCTTGGATAATACCAAACAGGCTATTGGGATTGCCTTCAAAGGCCTCACGGCTGCGGGAAGCCCAACGCATAGACAACTCCATTGAAGAAGCTACCGCATCTTTCTCCGCCGGCAGAGGCGTGCATTCATCAAAACACATTACTACATCGGAATTCAGTGATCGTTGAATACCCATCGATATTTCCGGAGACAGAAAAATTTCGTCGCCATTTACAGGTGAACGAAAGTTAACTCCTGCTTCACTGATTTTCCGAAGATCCCCAAGACTGAAAACCTGAAAACCTCCTGAGTCCGTCAGTATCGGCTTTTGCCAACCCATAAAACCGTGCAGACCACCGTGTGCCTCCATAATCTCCATCCCTGGACGGAGCATTAGGTGAAAAGTATTTCCCAGCAGAATCTGCACGCCACATTCTTCAAGGCGGGCCGGAGACAACCCTTTTACCGACCCATAGGTTCCACACGGCATGAAGATCGGTGTATCAACCTCGCAACAGCTGCCATCTGCACGGGTAAATTGCAAAGTCCCTCTTCGGCTCTCGCCATCTGTGGCATGAATATTAAACTGCAGCGCCAAATCTATTTACCTCGTGATCAGCATGGAATCACCATAGCTGAAAAATCGATAAGATTCTTCGATAGCCAAAGCATACGCCTGCATGATGTTATCGTGACCTGCAAAAGCCGAGACCAGCATCATGAGCGTTGATCCTGGAAGATGAAAATTCGTCAACATGGCGTCCACTGAACGAAATTCATAACCCGGATAAATGAAAATGTCAGTATCTCCGGAGTATGGCTGAGGCTTCCCTGATGCCGATACAGCTTCCAGACTCCTCACCGAGGTAGTGCCAACCGCAATCACCCGCCCCTGCCTCTTCTTAGCCTCATCAACCGCTAGGCACACACCCTCACTTACCTCAATGGTCTCATGATGCATATGATGGTCAGTGACCTTTTCTACTCGGACGGGCTGGAAGGTTCCCGCACCCACGTGCAATGTTAGCTCAGCACGGGCCACTCCTTTTTTGCTAAGCCGGTCCAGCATGGACCGATCAAAGTGCAGCCCCGCAGTCGGAGCTGCGACAGCCCCGGGCTGGCTAGCATAAACGGTTTGGTAACGCTCGAGATCAGATGTTTCTTCTTGCCTTTCCAGATACGGAGGTAAAGGCATACGTCCTAATTTCTTCGCTGTGGCAAGAACTCCCGAGGGAAAAGCAAGCCGGAAGAATTCTCCTGATCGGTCTAGCACACTCAATTCGGCTCCATCATCGAGCAGTATGACACCACCCGGCTTCGGACCCTTACTAGCGCGCACCTGAGCAAGCGCTGTGGTCTGATCAATAACTCTCTCCAGCAGAATTTCAACCTTACCACCAGAGTCTTTTCGACCAAAAAATCGCGCCGGAATCACCTGCGTGTTGTTAAAGACCATGAGATCTTTGGGCTCAATCAAATCAATGACGTCGCGAAAATGCATATGTCGAATATCACCCGTACTGGCATTTAAATGAAGCAGACGACTGCCCGTACGATCTTTCGTTGGGTAGCGGGCGATCAGGTGAGAAGGTAAATGGTATTCAAAGTCAGAAACTTTCAAAGGATTCTATCGGCTGATATCAAATGTGATGGCGAGTCGCTTTTCAAGACCCCTAAGGAGCCCGCGAGCGTAGTCGAAAGTGACGGGAAAAGCCATTAATCCTTTGGAGAAAAGCCCACTAAGGCGCAATGAAATCCCTCAAGGTTACAGATAAATGAAGTGCCTGCTATAATCGCGCCTCTCACGTGCCGGGGTGGCGGAACTGGTAGACGCGCCGGATTCAAAATCCGGTTCCTTTACGGGAGTGCCGGTTCGATTCCGGCCCTCGGTACCATGAGAAATAGCCAATGCCTTTAGATCCGCGATGTTAGGCCAAACAACCGCACAAATTTATACATCGTGTTACTTTTCAAGCAGGCAAACTAGAGTTAATGATATCTCTATGCAGCTTCCAGATTTCTTCTTCAAACTTCCACACAACAATAAACTTGCCTTCATCGGCAATCTGCTCATTGGCATCTCTGAGCACAAACCTACCTATTTCTACAGCCGTCTCACCAAACTCTTCAACTTCTTTAGTAATTAACTGGATTGAGTGAATACCTGCGTCCATCAACCCTTGAAAGAAACCCTGTACGGCGGTACGCCCCGTCAAAAAGTCGCTGTTAGCGGGCAAAAGTTGCCCCTCCTCGGTATATAAATCTGCGACACCTTTGGCATCACCATTTTTAAAGGTTTCGCTGAACTTCTCATTAACTTTAGTGATCGCTTCGTATGTCTCTGTCATGTTGTTTCCTAATTGCAAACTGGTGCAACAATTTTCTACCAAATCATTTAGTTCATAACAATATTGTCTACTAAATCTTTAACTCAACATCTGAATTAATCGAGATCGAACAGATGCAGATAATATTCACTTGAATGCTGCGCTCAAGATCTTAAATTTCAATTTACGAATTAGAGAACTGCTATATCTAAATATAAACTAACATTGACAAAGTCAGACGTTATAGCCTGCCTTTCGGAGATAAAGCCCACCCGACCAAAAAACACGTAATCTTTGGAATGGCTCAGCAAATATGAAAAACTGCCCTGAGATCAGGACATTGAAAGAGAAAATAGATGAGTAAATTCTTTGCAAGATCCCTCCTCCTTTGTCTCATTGGGTTGTATTTCCCAGCGACGGCTGATCGGGTAATGCCGAACGCAATTATTGCTAACCCTCCTGAGAGACCAGCCGGTTTTTTGCCGCCACCTTTAAACCCGAGGGGTATAACACTTGAGAGAAGAAGGTTAGGAGAAGGCGTCTACGCATTAATGTCCAATACTGACTTCGCGGATAATTCCGGTTTCATAGTCGGAGACGAGGCTGTTCTTGTCATAGATTCCCACTTTAACGGAGAAATGGCACAGCAGATCATAGACATAGTCAGAGATACGACGGCTTTACCGATCAAATACCTAGTTAACACCAATGCTTTTGGCGACCACACGTTTGGCAATTATATATTTCCTCAGGAAACGAAAATTGTCGCTTTTAGCGGAACAATCGATGCGCTGAAAGCCTCGACCGTTGAAGGTATAGCTAAAACAATGGCAAGAACCGTCGATGGAGATCTCTCAGTTTTTGACGGGGTCGAATTGAGGATCCCTGACCAAGGCTTTGAGCAATCTTGGTCAGTAGATCTTGGTGGCAAAATCGTACAAGTGCATTGGCTTGGAACTGGCATGTCACCGAACGATTCAGTCGTCTTCTTGCCTAAAGAGCGCATTGCTTGGACAGCTAATTTAGTCTTCGGCGAGGGCAGTATTCCATGGGCACGATCTGGCAACATAAACCAATACAAGAAAACAATCACGGCTCTAAGGAATAACTTGGATCCGCTGCTCATCGTTCCTGGCCATGGCGAAATAACTTCAAATGAGCGGGTCGAGGTATACGAAAGTTACTTATCGGACGTCATCGAATTAGCGAAGCAAGCAAAAGCTAACGAGGTCGAGATTATCCCATTTTCCGACTCAGCCGAAATTGACGGTAGATATAAGATAAACCCAAATCTAATGGCATTGATGACAGGGTTCCACCGTTGGAACCTTCGTGTAGCGTATAGTGAGGCGGTTACTGATCGTTAGATCGGGGTTGCACACCCAAAACTAGGGGTTCACTGCCGGATAAGTGAAAGGATCATCTGAGGTTGAGCGTTAGCTTGGGCCAACATTGCAACCCCAGACTGCTGTAATACTTGAGCCTTGGCCAGTCTCGCCGCTTCAACAGCAAAATCAGCGTCCCTTATATTCGACCGAGCAGCTTCTGTTGTCTCGGCCATTCTTAGCAGGTTCGATAACGTAAATTCTAAACGTGTCTCTATGCTACCTGCTTGAGATACTCCCTTTACCCGCTGCCTGAGTGCTGCGTCTATTGATACGAGGACATCATTTGCTTTTGAATCAACGGTTATATCAGCACTTGCCAGGCTTTTACCGTGTGATATCGCAGCTCCGTTAACCCATTCAGCCACAGATACCAGATACGCGTATCCTGAATCTAGTATGAGCTCGTCGGAAGCCTGCAAAGAACTTCCTGGGGAAAAGCCTATAGTTAGTGTTTGAGAACCATCTGCCTCATCTGCCACGGCCGCGACATATAAACCGCTCCCCCTTGAGTTGTTTCCAGGTTCTAACGAACCTACCAACACGATATCCCCCGCGGCAAATTTATGAGCCCCGAATTCCCAATCACTTGAATCAACGTTGATGCTTAGAACGCCACCACTGTCCGAATTGTTGGTATAGGAAGTAACGCCAGCCGTTGCCGTTCCCATAATCGCTGGAGATATATAGTCCGTGTTTAGGTGTATTTGATCTCCATCATCAAAGCCGGTTTGAATTGAAAAAGATGTTTCGCTATGGATAGCTCTGCCATTGAACTTCGTGTTCGCACCAATATTCTCAAGCTCTGCAACCAAAGTCTCAAATTCAAGTTGAAGGTTTTCTTTATCAATAGACGAGTTAGTACCTGAAAGTCCTTGAACAGTCAGTTCTCGCATGCGCTGCAAAACATCTATTGCTTCCCTGCCCGTAGCTTGAGCGATATTTAAAAGAGATAAGCCATCATTGACATTGGCCACAGCGCGATTCAAGCCTGTGATCTGAGTTGTCATCCTTTCAGCAATAGCAAAACCCGCAGCATCATCTGATGCAGAATTTATCTTCTTTCCGCTCGAAAGGCGCTCCATTGATGTTTGGAAATCACTGACACTTCTGGCGAGAGAGCGCTGCGCATTCATAGAAGCGATATTCGTATTGACAACCAGGCTCACTCTACGACCCTTTAAGAACAGTTAAATAAGCTATTACTTGATGCTTTTTTAGGACTCCTCCAAAAAAGTCACCAAGATCAGCGTTATAAAAAAGCGGCAATTCTTTTCCGCTGACTTCAGTGTCGGTCATTCGTGAAGCATCTTTAGGGATTTTTCAATTTTTT
>MDSZ01027387.1_pt1 | contig 27831 bp, 27 predicted proteins | sample 811201 | NCBI WGS metagenome assembly MDSZ01 (sample SAMN05326647, study PRJNA326480) | marine metagenome | isolation source: seawater | place: Indian Ocean: North | collected 2010 | reverse complement strand
TAACTCTGCACCTTTTAACCAAGAATAATATTTACAACGATTTTTTGGCATAAATTGTTTTGATCCAGAAAAAACTATTTTTTTATTAGTTTTTTCTAAAAAACTTTTAATTTTTTTTCTTCTTAAATATCTCACTAACTGCCATAAAACATGAATTTTGTAATTCTTACTTCCAAAAGATATCGTGAAAAGAAGTTTATCAAGTTTATTTGACGATATTTTTTTAAAATAATTTCCTGAAATATTAATATATGTAAATGCTAAATAAAATATTATTGGATTGGTTAAAATTGATAAGTAATTAATTTTACTTTTACCCGAAATAAATAAAATATCATATTTTTTTTTCTTAAATTTTATCTTAGTATTTTTTAATTTGTAATTTGGAAACCAGGGTATGTAATTAAAAACTAAATTTTTATAATTTTTAAATGTTTTAATAAATATCTTTTTTCTTTTATTATCAGTTCTTTCTAGATTTTTTATGTAAGCATCAAAGTTAAGGCCAAAGGGATGATCTATCCAATATATTTTTTTAATTTTTATCTTGTCTAGAATATCATTATTTTCTAGCTTGGGATATATTTGTACAAATCGATATCTATTAATTTCATCAATATTTTTTAATTTTATGTCTTCAATATATTTTGTATCGTGATATTTGCTTTTAAATACATTAAAAGTGTTTGATTGATCTACATACATATTATTTGAATACGTTTTTGAAATTATATTTAAAAATTTTTTCATTTATTTGCGCTAAAATATTTTGTTTAAAATTGAAAATATATATATAGATAATTCTAATACATTAAATAGTATAATTTAAATATGAAAAAAAATGTAAATTTTCAAGAATTAGCCAGAACCCACGAAATAGTACCCTATTTAAAAAAAATAGATATTACAAAAAAATACTCGAACTTTGGTCCACTACATAAACAAACTCAAAAATCAGTCAAAAAATTTCTTAAAATTCGTAATTTAAATTGTGTTCTCACATCTTCAGGAGATGCTTCATTAAATGCTGTGTTTAGATATATAAAAAAAATTAATACCCAAAAAAAAATTGTAATTTGTCCGTCATTAGCCTTTTTTTCGGATATTAATAATATTTTGAGCAATGGCTTTAAACCCTACTTTGTTGACATAAATAATTTTGACTTAACTTATAATGAAGATTTATTGAATGATGTTGTAACTAAAAATAAAAATAAAATTGCTGCAATTTTATATGTTTCTCCTTTTGGCTACCCCATTTCTTTAAAAATAATGAATAATATTCAAAAAAAATTTAAAATTCCTGTTATTTATGATGCAGCTGATGCTTTTTTGAATTTAAAAAAACTTTCAACTCAAAAAGCAATATTTATTACATGTAGCTTTCATCCTACTAAAACATTTCCTGCTAATGAAAGTGGTTTAATTTTATATCCAAAAAAACATGATAATTTCTTTTATCGCCTGATCAATCATAGATCAAATTATTCGAATAAAGGTAAGATAAATAATTTGATATATGGTTTTAATGCCAAAGCATCAGAATATGATTGTGCTATTTTTTTAGCGAATTTAAAAAAAATAAAAAAAATGAATATTGAATTAAAAAAGATAAATATTTTTTTTAAAAAAAATTTAAACAAGAAATTTATATTTCAACCTAGTTATGGAGATTGGGTATCTAATAAAGTAATTTTTTTAACAAAAATTAAGAAAACAAAATTAAAAAAGTTATTAAATCGCTTTAATATAAATCTGTATGAAATTTGGTCAAAAAAATGTATGCATCAATATGATGAGTATGCTAATCATTTCAAAACAACTATGAAGAATTCCTTAAATTATAAAAAGATGATTAATACTTTTTTTATAGACAAAAGATTCAACAAAACTTTTTTGAAAAAATTATGTAACGAGCTCAATAAACTTTAGAGATTGATACCCTTGTTATAAATATGCAAGCCCTCATTTGCAGCACCAACAAATTTTATTTTACCCTTATCAAGCAAAATAACTTTGTCACACAGATCTTTAATTAAATCATGATCGTGACTAACTAGTATCAAAGTTTTTTCCTCAGAAATTATTTTTTCTTTTATAAAAAGTTTAACTTTTTCCTTAAACTGATAATCAATGTAATTAAAAATTTCATCAAAAATCATTATTTGGCCAGGAATATGTATAGCTATTGATAAAGCAAGCTTCATAGACATACCTGAGGAAAATCTTTTTATTGGAGTATCTACAAATTTTTCACATTCAGCAAAATTAACAATTGTATCAAAAATTTCTTTTGTCTTTTGAAAATTTAGACCCTTAAAAGCGCAAAATTGATTTATATTATCTCGAGCAGTTAGATCTGATTGAAATGCAAATGAACCTTGCAAAGCACTAGTGATCGTATCTTTCAATATGACTTCTCCCTCAGTAGGTTTTGTTATACCTGATAGAATTCTCATCAAAGTTGATTTTCCTGACCCATTTTTACCTATCAAACCAATTTTATCTCCTTGAAATATACTTAATGTCAAATCATCAACTGCCGTGATATATCTATTTTGTCCTTTGTTTTCTCTTTGAAAATTTTTCAATAAATCATTTTTAAATGAACTAAAATTAAATTGATCAAGTTGATATATTTTAGTCAAATTTTTAATTTCAATTATTTCCTTATTAATTTTAATATTCATTATAAATAATCAACTATATTTTTTTCTGTTTTTTTAAAAATTATTATTGAGATCACAAAAAATATTAGCGTTATAAATAATTGTGAAAAAATTTGATCAATACTAAGCATAAATGGACTTGATAACCAAATCCATCTTGAAGTTTCAGTTATCAAAAAAAAGGGATTTAAATATGCTATTAATTGAAAATTGTCTGGTATTTGTCCTTGAGAATATAGAACACCACTAAACATTAAAAAAAACTGTAAAAGAATTCCAGTTGATTTAATGATGTCTCTATATTTAATTGATAAACCAGCAACAATTAGCCCTAATGTTGTTGAGAGAATTATTGTTAGAAAAATTATGGGCAATAAGTAAAATATTTTTAAAATTAAGCCATCACCAATTCCAAAATAAATTACCATTATAGTTATGTTGATCAAACCCATTAATAAGGGGATAAAATTGTTTATCAGTGGTATGAAAAAAAATGTTAATCGTGAAACATAGATATTTTCAATTATTTTATTATGTTCTAGATAAACTGTAGACATTTGGAGCGCACTTGAGGAAAAATAGTTCCACATAACAAATCCTGTAAAGTAGAATAAAAAATTTGGATATTGACCATCTGCCGATACTTTTACGTTTGCTATGTCTGTTAATAGAAAATTAAATATTAGTGTTTGAAAAAAAGGTAAGAAATAGTGGTAAAAGGGCCCTAAGATTGTCTGAACATAACTTAATTTCAATTTATTATAACTGAGTCTAAAAATTATTGTTTTTGAAAATTTGATTTCGTTAATAATTTCTAAAATTTTACGATCTTTATTGTCTAATTTTCTTTCGTGGTGTTTAAGCATTATTTTTGCAAATTATATTTATTTAATAAAATCAAAAAAGAAATTAAAGGAAAAAAAGACCTATCTCTGATTATTGATGGATTTTTTATTAAATCATTTTTAATTTTATCCCATTTTATTGAAAATAAAACTTTATTTGGCATAATATCTAGAATTTGTTCAATTATTTGTTTACTTTCAATCCAGTTTTGGGGTGCGGGCCACCCTCTCTTTTTCCCAAATACTTTTGGGTTTAATTTTTTAGAATAATATTCTCTTGTTTTAAATTTATTAACTGGAGTTTCAAAATCTATTTTTTTTAACCCTTTCATAAAATTATATCTAAGATTAAATTCTGACAAAGGAAATCTAACATCCAATGAATTTGACATAGCTAATTTATTATTTTTATTAAAAGTTTCATTGGATAACCAAAAAAATTGAGACGCAATTAAATTTGAAATCTCTAAACTATTCGGCAATTCTCTAAAGTTATTATTCTTAAAACTTTTATATAAATTTGAAGCCTTTATATAATATTTCAAATTATCAAAAAATTGTATTCCTTCAAAATAGTTGTTATGATTTAAAACAGTATTGTATTTTTTAAAAAAATTAAAATAAAAAAACATTGTTCTAGCAAAAAAAGAATTAGCCATAATGATTTTTGCTAATTTTCCATACTTTTTAAAAATACGCGTAGATTTATTTAAGAAAAACCAATCATAACCAACAAAAATCTCATCACCTCCATCCCCTGCATATACAGTTTTATAATCATGACTTTTTATAAACTTGTATGTAAGATACCAAACTGTGCTACTAGAGTTACCACTTATTTCCTCTAAAGTTTCATATGTTTTAAAAAAATTATCCAAATATTGTTTTTTTTCAATTTTATTTTCTAAAAAAAATAATCCATTTTCTTTTGCAACTTCCTGTGCAATTTTAAAATCTGTATTATACTCCTCTTGATCATCATCGAAATAAGTTGAACAAATGTCTATTTTTGAATTTTTTTTCAAAATTTCATATAAAACTATATTTGAGTCTATTCCACCGCTTAGATTCAAAATAACTTTTCCATAATTTTGTAAATTTTCTTCCACAGAATTTTCAACATAGTCAAAAGGAGAAAGGCAATTTTTTTCAATTTTAGGGTTAAAAAGTCTTTTATTAAATGAATTAGTTTTTATATTGAGTTCAATCATTTCCCCTGGGATTACTTTAAAAATATTTTGATAAATAGTTTTGTACCCAATTTTGTTTAGAAAACGAAAACTATTCTGGACTTCTTTTTCGTTAATTTCTGGGGATATATCTAAACTTTTATAAATTGTATTAATCTCACTACATATAAAAAATTTATTTTCTTTATAAAAGTAGTAGAGAGGAATTTGCCCAGTATTGTCTCTAAAAGCATAAATTATTTTTTTTTGAGTATCATAAACTAATATTGAAAAAATCCCTCTTATTTCATGAATAAATTTAATTCCAACTTTTTCAATTATTTGAATTAATACGGTCGTATCTAACACTAAATCTTTATCTAAATTATATTTTTCTTTAAGTGTCTTAAGGTTCCAGATATTTCCATTGAAGCATAATAAGTATCTTCCATCTATTGATGTAACAGGTTGTATAGATTTTTCAGGCCTATCTCTCACAGCAAGCAATCTATGCCCCAAAACTATTTCATTAGTTTCAACAAATTTTTTCCCATCAGGACCACGATGTTTAAGTATTTCCAAGACAGTTTCTGGTGATCTAATTTTTTGATTTTTTGTATATAAAAAAACACCACACATATCAATTAATTGTACTTAAGGACTGTTTATATCAAAAAATACCATTGTAAATAAATTTAAATGAATATAAATCTTAATTAACAGTTCAGCTTAAGCAATGTTAAAAAAATTAATTTGTATATTGTTCGATATTCTATTTTTTCTAAGTATCTCAAAAAGATGGAAATTAAAATTTTTAATCCAAGAATTTATTGAAAAAAAAAATTTTATCTTTGTTCATAAAAGTAAAAGAATAATTTTTAAAGTTGATAGTGAACATTGTTTGAAGCGATATAAATCTTTATTATCTAAGGAAAAGAAAACAATCAGCTGGATAGATAACATGAAAAGAAATGATATATTTTGGGATATTGGTGCCAATGTTGGTATTTATTCAATTTATGCCGCTAAGCTGAACAATCTTAAAGTGATAAGTTTTGAGCCTATTGCAAGTTCATATCATACCTTGATAAAAAATATTAAAGAAAATCAGCTACAAAAAAAAATTTTTGCTTATCCATTGGCTTTCAGCAATTTTAATGGAGATGGATATATATTTTTTGAAAGTGATCATTCTGGCTCTGCAGGTCATGAACTTGTTGCAAATTCAAAAAAGCCTAATAAGAACTTTCAAAATACTTTATCAATAAGACCAGACTTTTTTGTTGATAATTTTAATAAAGTAATACCTAATCATATTAAAATTGATACAGATGGAAATGAGTTGTCTATTTTAAGATCTATGGTTAAAATTTTGAAAAAAAACAAATTAAAATCCCTTTGTATTGAAAATCAATTTGATAAAATGACAAAAAATAGGGAAAATTATATAATTAATTTTTTAAAAAAATTTAAATTTATTTTAAAAGATAAAGAAAATTTAGTTGCTGGATATAATATGTTTTTTTTTAAAAAATGATAAATTTAGAAAAATCAAATTTTTTTGTTGATCCATTTACACACTGTGTATTTGAAAATATTTTTTCAGAAAACGATTACGAAGATCTTGTAAAAAATTTTCCAGATATACATGAAATGGTTAAAATGGAGGATCCAAAAAGAAATAATAAATTTAATAAATATCAGCTCTCTTCAAGAAATCATAAAATTAAATTTAAGAATTTCTTAAAAAAAAATATTATTTGTAAAAAAATTTCAGATTATTTATTATCTGATTTTTTTTTAGAATATTTGCTTGATATTTTAAAAATAAATAACATTGAATTTGGTATTCCAATTAGAAAAAAGAATAAAACTAGAGAAATTTTTGATTTTTTAAAGAAAATAATTCCCGGTTATTTTATCAAACCAAAAGAAATTCTTAACGTTGTTGTAGAATTTTCTGCAATTCCAATTAATGGTGGATTCCTTAAACCTCATTCTGATGGACCGTCAAAATTAGCAAGTGTTGTTATTCCAATCAGAGACCAAGAATGGGAAGATAAATACGAGGGTGGAACAAATTTGTTAAAACCAAATGATGAAAATAAAACTTTTAACATGATCAATAATACTCTTGAGTTTGAAGAAACGTCCATTTTAAAAACTGTAGAATTTAAAAAAAATCAAATGTTAGTTTTTCCAAAAGCTTATAATTCCTTACATTCAGTTGGTCCTCTTAAAGGTACGGATGAAAAATATTTTAGAAAATCTTTAACTTTAAATATTGAGAGAAAAATTATCCTTTAATGTTTGACGATAAAACTAAAGAAGACTTAAAATATCAAATTAAAAAGAATGGGTTTGTTGTTATTAAAAGTTTCTTATCCAAAGAAGAAGTTGAGGTCTATAGAAAATCTATTTCTAATTTAAGTAGAAGAGAAAGTTTATCTATTTCTGGTCTTAATCATTTTTCAATACAAAAAAAAATTATTAATATTTTGAAAATTTTTGTTGGAGAAAAGGTGTATTATCCTTTTCTCTCAAAACCAGTTAATGAAGTTTATCAATCTCAAGCTGGAAAAAGTTTCATGCATAATGATGTGCATTTTGGAGTTGATGATTTTTGCTTTGAAAAAAATACAAATATTTATAACACAGGCTTGTATCTTCAAAGTCATAATAAATTAGATGGAGGTCTTAAAGTTCGTCCTGAATCACACAAAAAGATTTGTCTTGAAGATCATAGTTTTTTGTTAAAGCTAAAGAGAGTCTTTCTCTTTTTGTTAAAAAAACCAAAAAACATTAGTTTCTTGCAAATATTAAGAACATTATTTCCTTACAAATCAGTTAATATAAGTATTGATGCAGGAGATTTAATTATTTGGGATATTAGATTACATCACTCAGGAAACGCAAAAAAATTGAAATTTTTTCCAAATATTTCTTTGAGTACCTACTTAGAAAATTTAATTCCAAGTTTTTTTTCTAATTTAAATAAAGAAAAGAGATATGCAATTTTTACTGTGTACATAGGTAAAAGTGAATATAAAGATAGATATGTAGAAAGCCAAATTAATGAAAAACATATCTCATTATGGAAAGATAGTAAAAATAACATCGATCTAGCATTAGAAATAATGAAAAAAAATGATATTTCACCTGTAGATCAAATATTAAAATATTACAAATCTTAGTTGATCAAAAGATCTTTAAGTTTGTTGTTATTGTTTAATGGAAAAGTGGTTATATGATATTTCCAAATAGTTTTTTTTAGCTTTTTTAAGTTATATTTTTTTATGTGCTTATTAAAAAAATTTATAAAATTTGAATCTTTATAATTTAAATTAAGAAAAAACTTTTCACTTATTTCATTATTTTTAAATAACTCTTTAGAAACTATTCTTACAGGTATTACATCAAAAAAAACTGACTCGTAAAGCAAAGTTGAATTATGTGCTAACAGATATTCATAATTTTTATTAAATACTTTAGTCAAATCATTTTCATAAATTAAATTGATCTTATTTTTTTTGGCAAAGTTGATAAAATTTTCATTTAAGAATGAATTATTTCTTAGTTTAATATCCAAATTTAATTCTTTTTCTTTCGATAATTTTTTTAAAAAGGGAAAAATTTTTTTAAATTCAATTTTTTCCTCATATATATATAAAATATTAATTTGAGATTTTTGTTTAGATTTTTTAAATTTTTTTTTAAATTTTTTATTTAAACTGTGATGTGGGTAAAAAAGAATTCTTTTAGATTTGTATGATTTATTGATCTTTAGAAGTTGTTTTCTAAAAAAATCGTCCCAAATGATATAATTATCAAAAGTGTTTAGTCTTAAACCTATTTGATATTTATTAAATTTCCCATGCATATATCCTACTGATATTATCTTAAGTTCCCTGCATATCTCTTGAAATAAACATGATAATCTATGATCATCTATAGTTACAAATTTTTTTATACCTAAAAATTTGAAAATTTTTTTTAATATGAGTTTATATTTTTTGTTACATTGATGAAATCTTAAGAAGTTAATTTCTATATCTTTAGAATATTTATAATTCAAAAATAAAATGATATCTAATAAAGAGTATAAAAAAATTGTATTTGGATACAAAAAAAAATTTTTTAATGAATTTTTAAATGAAATTGATTTTACTAAATTTAACGTTTTGTTTCTATTTATAATTTTAAATATTTCTTGTGACCTTTTGTCGATGAACGGGAATTTAGTATGTAAAGGTAATATAAAGTAGTGTGCTTTGTTTAAGCCTCTTAATTTTGATATTAATATACCAATTAAAGATAAAAAGGTCAAAAAACAACTGATTAAGAATTGGTTAAATGAGGGGGAAAAATTTTTATTAAATCTATAATTTTCAAAATAGATTTGTTTTGAAATATTTAGATCTGAATTATTTTTTTTTAAATCTAAAAATTTTGTTTTTTTGATGTACATAATTTTATTTTGAAATCAAATATTTGATTTAATTATTTTAACAATATCTTCTGGTTTAATTAATTTTAGATTTTCTTTACAACTTTCACATTCGTATAATTTATAACATGGATAACATTTTAAATTTTCAGTTTTATGAATCAAAATATTATTATTGTTATTATAAAAGATGTTTTTTTTATGCATAAAACCTGACATGATTAAGAACTTTTTAATCGTAAATGCATTAGCCAAATGATAATAAAAACCTTCCTGACATAAAAAAAATTTTGAGTTCGATATAATATAAGCAAGTTCTCGCAGTGATTTTCCATTATAAAAAAAACTAGTATTTTTCAAAACTACATCATTATCACCGCCGATTTGTACCCAATTAATGTTATCTAAATCATTTATAACTTTTTGAAAATTACCTGCACCCCATTCTCTATTTGGTGTGAAGGAAGTTTTTCCACCTGATTGGATTAGTGCATAATTATCTGGTAATTTAAATTTTTCCTTAAAAATTTTATTTTCATTCGAAGTTAAAAAAAATTCATTTTTTAGATTTTCAAAATTTAAATTTAAATTAAAATTAATAGACTGATATTGAGCGATATGTATATTTTGGTATCTTGAAAGGCCAAAAATTTTTCCTGGGTTTTCTGAAGGATTAAGAAATTCTTTTACATTTTCACATTTTAAGTAATTAAAAAACTTTACTATAAAACTAGATATCAAATTGAATTTTAATCTAAATATTTTTTTAATTTTTTTATTAAATTTAAAAAGTTCGGGATAGTTTGAAAAAACATAAATATTATATTGTTTTTGTTCATTAATTAATTTTATTAATCCAGTGATGAGCAGATGATCTCCTACAGCTCTGCCCAGTCTGTATATGATTAATATTTTTCTTTTTTTAAGAAAGGAATCAAATAAATGTTTAAAAATTTTTTGCATTAATTAGTTTTATATCTAGATAATTTTAATTGTTAATCCACAAAAATTCAGTTAATAATTAATTGTATTCTAATGAGACTATATATCCAAAAAAATAACAAACAAGATTTAGCATCTAAAATATCTGCAGCATCATTCATTCAAAATGGATTTAAAAAAGAAAATATTTTTTTTCTAGATTTTGAGAAAAATGATCTTTTAAAATCTATGATAGGTAAAAAATATAAAAGATCAGGTATAATAAAATATTTTAAAGATGATTTACAGTCTTTTACTTTATTAAGGTTTTTGGCTCCTCAACAAGATAATTACAATGGAAAATTATTAGTAATTGATCCAGATGTTTTTGCACTAAAAAAAGTAGATAGTATTTTAAATATACTAAATGATGGGGAGGATTTAGCGTGCACATATATAGGTGATAATGCAAGAACCGAAGTAATGTTTATCAATGCTCAAAAAGTAAAATGGGATTTTGAAAAAATAATTAAAAAAGTTTTTGACCTTGAGTTGGATTATACAGATTTAATGAACTTATCCTTTGATCAAAATTTAAAGATTAAAAAATTAGATGATAGCTATAATTCCCTAGATGTCATTAAAGATGAAACTATTTTACTTCACACAACCAATAGAATCACCCAACCTTGGAAGGAGGGACTAAAAGTAGATTTTGAAATACACAAATCAAAATATTACATACTTAAACAGTTCATAAAAAAATTGGTTGGAAAAGATTATGATAATAAGGTTACTAGCTATAGGTATTATAGACATCCAAACGAACAAATTAATAAAACTATTAAGTTTTTTTTCAATTTTGCAAAAAAAAATAGTATTATTACTGAAAGTGATATAAACGATGCAATTAGAAATTTAGAAATTTCTGAAAACTTTTTAAAAAAATAGAAACTGGGCTTAAAAATATAATTATACTTTATGTCACTTGATAATTCACTAAAACCGAAGTTTCAATATCAATTAAATAGATTAGGAAAAAAAAATGATGGTGGTTATTTAGTTGGTCAAGAGACCATTAAAAAAGCAGAAGTGCTTATTTCATTTGGTATAAAAAATGATTGGTCATTTGAAAAAGATTTTAAAAGAATTAATAATAACGCCAAAATTTTTTGTTATGATAATCAGCTAGATTTCAAACTTTTGATAAGATTATTCATAATTCAGTCGATATTTGTTTTTAAAAATTTAAAACTTTCTCTTTTGATAAAAAATTTTTTAGATATTTTTGATTTTTTTTTCATAAAAAGAAAAATTACATTTAAAAAAGAACTTATTTCATATGGAGATGTAGAGAAACTCTCAGAAGAATATCAGAATATTTTCTTCAAGATTGATATTGATGGACATGAATATAGAATTTTAGATGAATTAATTGATATCAAAGATAGAATAATCGGCATTGTTTTAGAAATACACGATATTGATTTACATAAAGAAAGAGTGATTAATTTTTGTAAAAAAATTGGCCTAGAATTAACCCATAATCATCCAAATAATTTTGCGATGGTAGATAATAATGGTGATCCAACAGTTCTAGAATTAACATTTGAAAAAACACCCATAAAAATAGGGGAAAATTGTTTACTTCCAAATCCTTTGGATATGAAAAATAATCCCAAGACCTCTGATATTAAATTAAATTTTAAATAATTTCTATATCTGGAAGTGGGAAAATTAACTTTCCTTTTTTTGATAGAAATTCTTTTTCTTTATTAATAATAAAACTTTTGAAATGCCAAGGTAGCACTAAAAAGTAATCTGGTTTGAGTGATCTGGCTTTATTTTCTGAAATGATTTTTATTTTGCTTCCAGGTGTAAACTTGTTAAATTTATATTTATTAACTTCACCCACATATGGAATAAGGGAGCTGTTTATATTACAATACTGTAAGATAACATTACCTTTGGTTGATGCGCCGTAACCCATAACATTTTTTTTCATATCTTTAAGATTTAAAAGCAAATCTCTTAATATTTTTTTATGTTTTTGAACATTCTCAAAAAAATGATGAAAAGTTTTAGGATGATTGTAATTAAATATATCTTCTTTTTTTAATAACCAATTAATTAATTTTGAAATTTCAGTATATTTTTTTGATTTTTTTTTCGCTAGTGTAATTGCAAAACTACCACCATTGATATTGTTAAATTCTAAATCAATTATTTTAAATCCAGCTTTATCAAAAATATTTTTTATAGAAGTCAAAGAATAATATTCCAAATGTTCATGACAGATAGTGTCATATGAATTGTGTTTTAACATCATGGGCATATAACTTTGCTCTAAATGCCAAATCCCATCATCATGTAAAACTTCATAAACTTCTTGAGAAAATCTAAGTGGATTTTCTAGATCATAGAACATACTTATTGAAGTAATAATTTTTGCATTTCTGTTTGAGTGATTTCTAATAAATTTTTTGTTAAAAAAATTATCAATTTTGATAATATCTTTACGATAAAATTTTTTTAATTTCTTGATAGTTGGGTCGACACCAATTAGTTTGTATTTTTTTTCAAAAAAACCTAAAAAACTTCCATCATTACTTCCAATATCAATTATCAAATCTTTATTATTTAAACTTGCAATTTTTTTTAATTTAAGTGACTTGTTTTTTAAATGATTTAACATAGACTTGTTAAGTGATGACATATAACCGTAATTTTGGCCATACATAACAGTTGGATCAAATGAGTTTTCAAGTTGCAGCAATTTACAATTCTCACAAAAAATCATTGAGAGAGAACCACTGGGAATATCTTGATTTTTATGATTTAAAAAAAAACCAGTTAGCTTTTGATTTCCAAGGTTAAAAATTTTTTTTAATTTATTACTATTGCATGATCGGCATTTATAGATTTTCATGTTCAAAATAATTATTATATAAAAAGTATGAAAAAAACAAACGAAAAAACTTTTTTAATTACAGGTGCTAAAGGACAGGATGGACTTTTACTCTCTAAGTTATTAATAAGAAAAGGACATAAAGTATATGGCATCATAAAAAGAAAAAACTATTTTAATTATGTAAAAAAAGTTAAGTACATACAGTTAAACCTTTCAAACAAAAAAAAGATTTCAAGTCAATTATCAAAAATAAGACCAAACATAGTCATTCATTTTGGATCTTCTAATCCATCTTACATTGAAATGAAAAAGAAAAAAAACTTTTATGATAAAAATTTTTCGGACTCAAAAAATTTAATTGATGCCCTTTTATTGTCAAATAAAAATGCCAAATTTATATTTGCTAACTCAGCTCAAATTTTCAAATCTAGAAATATAAAAAAAAGAGTTAATGAAAAAAGTGAATTTCATAAATTCAATGATTATACAAAATTTAGATATGATATTTTTCAATATCTGAAAAAAATGAAAAAAATTTTTAAATTTAGATTCGTTAATTTAATTTTATTTAATCATGACTCTAGATTTAGAAATTCAAAATTTTTAATTCCTAGAATTGTTAAATATGTTAAAAATGAAGATTTTAAATCTTTAGACAAAATATATCAACAAAACATATCTGGTGATTTTTCTCATGCAGAAGATATATGTAATGCAATATATTTAATAACCAAAAGCAAAAAGTCTGTTGATAATTTGATTTTATCCAGTGGTAAAAGAACAAAAATTAATAATTTGATTAAATTTTTATTAAGATTATCCGGGTTAAAATACAGATTTTTAACACCAAAAAAATCACACCAAATGGTTTGTGGAGATAACAAATTGGCAAAAAGAATTTTAAAATGGAAATTTAAGAAAAACATTTACATAGCCTCTAAAGAAATTTATAAGAGTAAAAATTAAACTAAAAATATTTATTTTACTCAAAAAATTCTAAAATGATCTTAATAACTGGTAGTGCAGGATTTATAGGTTTCCATCTTGCAGAGTTTTATTTAAAAAAGAATATTAAAGTAATTGGGATTGATAATTTAAATGATTATTATGATCCAAAATTAAAAAAAAAACGATTAAAAATCTTAGAAAAAAATGAAAATTTTGTTTTTCATAAAATTGATTTAAAAGAAAAAAATTCTTTTAAAAAATTAAATAGATATAGAAATAAAATAAGATTTATTATTCACCTAGCAGGACAAGCTGGAGTCAGATACTCAATTATAAATCCGTTAACATATATCAAAAATAATGTTGAAGGATATATTAATTTATTAGAATATTTTAGAAATCAAAAAAATCTTAAATGCACATTATATGCAAGCTCTTCATCAATTTATGGTGAACATAAAAAAAATATACACAAAGACAATATGATATCTATTTATGCTGTTTCTAAAAAAACCTTAGAGCAAATATCAAGTGTTTATAATCACTTATATAAGATGAAATTTATTGGAATGAGATTTTTTACAGTTTACGGGCCTTATGGAAGACCAGACATGTCTATTTACAAATTTTTTCAAAAAATTTCAAAAAATGAAATTATAGAAATTTATAATCAAGGCAACCATTTTAGATCATTCACTTATATTTCTGATATTGTGGATAATATTAATAAGCTTTTGCTATATGTTCAAAAATTTAATAAGAAAAATTTTAATGAAGTCATTAATATTGGCAATCCAAATTCTGTAGACCTTAGATATGTAATTAGCCTGATTGAAAAAAATTTTAAAAAAAAAATAAAAAAAAAATTTTTGCCCTTACAAATGGGAGATATAATTAAGACACGAGCTAATATTAGAAAAGAACAAATAAAATATAGTTTTGATTTTAAGATTAGGGTGGACGAGGGTATAAAAAAGTTTGCTAAATGGTATTTTAATGAAAAATAATATTGCAGTTATAGGATTGGGATATGTAGGTTTGCCACTTGCTTTAAGTTTATCAAGGTTTTTTAAAGTTTTTGGATTTGATAAGTCAAAGAAAAGAATTAACGAGTTAAAAAATAAACATGATTCCAATAATGAAGTTACTGTTTCAGAATTTAACAAGAGCAAAGCTAAATTTATGGATAATAATGATTTTTTAGAGGAAAAAATAAACGTTTTTATTATTACAGTCCCAACTCCTGTTGATAATAATAATAAACCAGATTTAAGAAATTTACTATCTGCATGTAATTTTGTTTCAAAAAATATTCAGGAAGATAATTTAGTTATTGTTGAAAGTACTATTGCACCTGAGACTACCGAGAAAATTTGTTTAAAAGAAATTTCAAAACTAAGTAAAATTCCAGAAAAAAAAATCAACTTGTGCTTTTCACCAGAGCGAATAAATCCAGGAGATAAAAAAAATACTTTAAGAAATTTAACAAAAATAATTTCTGGCAACTCATTGAAATCAATAAAGATTGCACAAAGAATTTATAAAAAAATCACAAAAAAAGTTGTAATTGCAAATTCAATCCAATCAGCAGAGCTTGCCAAAATAATTGAAAATTCACAAAGAGATTTAAACATAGCTTTTATGAACGAAATTTATAAGATTTGTGACTTGTATGAGTTAGATTATAAACATGTTTTGTCATTATGCAGAACAAAATGGAATTTTATAGATTTCGTACCTGGTCTTGTTGGCGGACATTGTGTGCCAGTAGATCCTTATTATTTAATAGAAAGTCTAAAAAAAAAAGGTTTTGAATCCAAAGTTATTTCAACATCAAGAAAAGTAAATGAAAATTTTGTAAAATATATTTCACAAAAAATTATTCAAATTATTAAACCAATAAAAAATAAAAATATTTTATTTCATGGTGTAAATTTTAAAGATAATGTTTTAGATAAGAGAAATTCAAAATTTTTCTTAGTCTTTAAAGAACTATCGAATAAATTTAAAAAAAAACTTACTTTACACGATGATAATTACCCAATAGGTAAATTTGATATAGATAAATATAACATATTCGTTTTTGGATCAAAAAGCAAAGATACAAAAAAACTTCTTCATAAAATAAAAAAAAACTCAAAAACAAATAAACTAATATTAAATATATTTGGAAATTTAGATATTAAGAGTAAAAAAAATTTAAAAGTAATTAATCTTTAGTCTAAGTTAAGAAAGATTTTAGTATTTGAATTGCTTCTTTTTTTAAAATTTTTACACATGAAATTCAAATTTTTTGTATCGTGGTCCATAAACAAAATTTTTTTTTTACTAATTTTTTCCCATTTAAATTTCTTATAAAAACTTATTAAATTTTTTTTACATAACAAAAAAGCTGGTTTTTTGCTTTTTTTTATGATCTTATTATTAAATTTCATTAGCATGGCACCAAAGCCTAGACCTCTGTATCTATTATCTATTACGCAAGTGTCAAATATCAAATTTTTTTTAAATTGGTTTTCTGTGGATAAATATTTTTTTTTTCTAAGGCAGGTATAACCAATTAATTTTTTATTATAGAAAATAATATTGTGTAAATCATTTTGTTTAATTTCATTTTTAAACCATAATAATTGTTTTGAATAAGTATATTTGTAATGTTGTATTTTGAGCTGCAAAATTTTTTTTTTATATTGGCTTGTTAGTTTTTTTGTAGTTAAGCTCTTGTAAGTTATTTTTCTATTAATTATTTTTGGACCAAGATTCATATATTTAAAGTTTAAATTTTCTGAGAAAAATTTGCATCATAATCAATGACCAGATTATATCTGGATTTTGATAATGATTTTCGTGCATTTTGATTAATTTTTTGATTTCGGTAAAATTAAAATAAATTTTTGAATTATCATAATACTCTTCACATAAGATTTCTTTTATAAACTTTTGAAGAATATTTTTCATCCATTTTCCGTAGGGAGACTGCATCCCCCATTTTTGCTTAGTAAGAGAGAATATTTCTTTTTTGAATAGGGTTCTTAATAGAGATTTACTTTCTATTTTGTATCCAAATTTTTTGTGTTCACTTATATTAAGATGATTATTAATTATATTTTCATCTAATAAAGGAACTCTTACTTCAATCCCTTCATTTGCAAAAATTTTATCATTTCTTAAAAGATATTCGTTTGGGACCACAGTATCTAGATCTAAAAATGAAATTGAATTCAATCTATTCTCTAAAGAAAAATTTTTTGTGTGGTTCAAACTAAGTTGATCTTTTTGAATATAATTAAAATTTTTGTAATATAAATGAGAATTCTTATACAAATTTTGCTCACTAAAACTTAAAAACAAATCCTTTGGATTTGTCATAAAAAGTCTATTTAAGTTTTTATTTTTAAACTTAGGTCTCAATTCTTTTAAAAAATTAAATTTCTGAATTTGTTGAATTATATACATACTTCTATAACGATCGTATCCTGTGAAAGTTTCATCACCCCCATCTCCAGTGATAAGAATTTTCTCATTTATATTCTTTGACATTGTATAATTAAGAATGGAGCATTGATTTCCTGATGGTTCCTCTAAAATTTCTGCAACTTTCTCAGAATTTTCTATGAAATCTTTATAACCAATATTTATTGGTATAAAATTGTTACCAAAATAATTAGAATTTGCTTTTGCAACATTAAAATCTTCATTAAATTTTTCATAATCATCAAAATAAAATGAGTAAATATTAAATTTTTTATCAAACTTTTCTCTCATAACTGAATAGATAACATTAGAGTCTACACCACCTGAAAGTGATAATCCCAAGGGAACATCTGATACCAGTTGATTGTTAATTTGTTTTTTAATGTCATATTTAATTTCTTCATTGTTATATTTTTTTTGTGAAAATTTAAAATTTAGAAAGTTTTGAGATGAAAAATTATTTTTTGATTTAATAATTAATTCGCCTGGTCTAAGTTTAAAGATGTCTTTAAAAATTGTTTCTTTAAGATCATTCCTGCCAAAATTTGCATAATTCATAAAAGCATTAAAATTCATTCTTTTATTTTTCTGTGAAATTAAAATTGATCTAATAGAGGATGAAAAAAAAAGATTATTTTTATCTCTAAAATAGTAAAGAGGTTTTACACCCACAATATCTCTTATTAAATAAAGTTTTTTTAAATTTTTGTCCCAAATACTTATAGCAAATATTCCTTTCAACTTTTTAAATGACTCAATGTTATATTTTAAAAAAAGTAACAATATTACCTCTGAGTCAGAATTAGTTTTGAATTGAAACCCATCATTTTCAAGCTCCTTTTTTAGTTCTTTATAGTTATAGATTTCACCATTAAAACTAAGAACCAGGTTTTCTCTTTCCATTGGTTGGTTAGCATGATTACTTAAATCAATTATTGATAAACGATCATGGGAAATAGTAATTTCGTCTGAAATGAATATACCATCAGCATCGGGACCTCTCCTCTTGGTAAATAATTTCATTTTCTGAATTAGATTTTTATCAGAAAAAGTAAATCCATTGATTCCACACATAAATAATTTTAATTGTATATTATTAATTTTAATATAAAGCTTATTTATTTAACTTAAATGAAAAAAACTAAAGTCCCTTTTGGTGATCCAGATATAAGATCAGAAGATTACATTAGAATGAATAAAGCCATAAAAAGTGGCTGGCTTACTCATGGACCAAATAATAAATTATTAGAAAATTTATTTTGTAAATTTACAAAAGCCAAATATTCAACAACTGTTTCTAATTGCACATCAGGACTTCATTTGTCATGCTTAGCTTTGAATCTCAAAAAAGGTGATGAAGTAATTGTTCCAGCTCAAACACATGTTGCAACCGCTCATGCAGCTGAACTTACTGGAGCAAAAATAGTTTTTGTTGATGTAGATAAATTAACTGGAAATATAACTCTTGAAGAAATAAAAAAAAAAGTAAATAAAAGAACCAAATGCATTATGACAGTTCATATGTCTGGTTATCCGTGTGAAATGGGAGAAATTGTTAATTTTTGTAAAAGAAAAAAAATATTTATAATTGAGGATTGTGCCCATGGTTTAGGTTCGAAGATTAAAAATAAACACGTTGGAAATTTTGGTATTTGTGGAGTCTTTTCTTTTTATCCTACAAAACAAATTACATGTGGAGAGGGAGGTGTTGTAATTTCAAATGATAAATCATTTATAAATAGAATTAAGATTATGAAAGCTATTGGTGTAAACACCCCACCTGAATTAAGAAAAAAACCAGGAATTTATGATGTTACTTCAGTTGGTTTAAATTACCGCTTAACAGATTTTCAAGCCGCTTTAGCTGTGGGCCAAATGAAAAGATATCCTTCTAATCTTTTAAAAAGAAAAAAAAATGTTAAAGAATATATGCAGCTCCTATCGAAAAATAAAAAAATTCTTTTTCAGGAATATAAAAAAGAACACTCATACTTTATATTTCAGATTTTTTTAAAAAATAAAAAAACAAGAGATAATTTGATGTCTGATTTAAAAAAAAATAATATAGGATCGAGTATTCATTATGCAACTAGTGTACCTTTTATGAGTTATTATAAAAAAAAATACAAAATACATAATTCTAGCTTTACTAATGCAAAATTATATGGAGAAAATAGTATTTCCCTCCCTGTTCATCAAAAAATTACAAGAAGCATGATAAAAAAAGTCTGTGAATATATAAATAAAAAGATTATATGAAAAAAAAAATAACAATATTAGGTGGCGCAGGATTTATAGGACATAACCTCGCATTATTCCTTAAAAAAAAAGGTTTTCAAATTCAAGTAATTGATAGTTTGGGAGTTAATAATCTTAAGTCTAAAAAATATGTAAATATTTCTAGTAAAAAAATCTATAAAAAAGTTTTAAACGAAAGGTTGAGTTTATTAAGAAAAAATAAAATCAAACTTATAGAGTTAGATTTAAGAAAATTTGAAACAGTTAAAAAAAAACTAGATTCTTTCAAGCCAGATTTTATTATTCATCTAGCAGCAGTTTCTCATGCCAATATATCAAATAAAGATCCACAATATACTTTTGATCATAGTTTTATTACATTAATGAATACATTAAATTTTTGTAAAGATTTTAAGAAAGTTCATTTATTATATTTTTCTTCAAGTATGGTTTACGGAGAGTTCATGGGAAAAAAAGTTACTGAAAACATGAATTGTAAACCAATAGGTATCTATGGGAATCTTAAATTGTCAGGTGAAATGATGGTTAAATCATTCAGTAAAATTTTTGGTTTTCCATACACAATAATTAGACCTTCCGCATTATATGGAGAAAGATGTGTGAGTAGAAGGGTTGGACAGATATTTATTGAAAATGCATTACAAAATAAAAATATTGAGATTAATGGAAATGGAAAAGAGAAACTTGATTTTACATATATCGATGATTTGATATCAGGTATTTACAAAATATTAGTAAATAAAAAATCTATTAATGAGACTTTTAATATTACTTATGGAAACGGCAGGGCGATAAGTGATCTCACGGTAATTTTGAAAAAGAATTTTTCAAAGATAAATATCAAATTTAAAGAAAGAGAAAAATTTACTCCCAAAAGAGGCGGGTTAAGTATCATTAAAGCTAAAAAACTAATTGGATATAGACCAAAGTATTCAATAGAAAAAGGTTATCAAAAATATATTGATTGGTACAAAAGTTTTTTTTATAAAAATTTAAACTAAAGATTATCAATTATTTTTTTAATTGAACCTAAAGTTTTTTCTTCAGAGAAACGATCGAGACCTTTAAAAGCGTTTTTAGCTTTATTGAGAGAAATACTATAATTGTTCATAATATAGTAAACTTTTTTTTTAAAAGAATTTGAATTATTGGGTTCATATAAAAACCCATACTTTTCATTTTTGATGAAATAGTCAGCAAGACCAACACCTTTTGGTGCTAATACCGGAATCTTATAAGACATTGCCTCACCCATTACATTGGGTGTTCCCTCATATTTTGAGGTAATACAAAGTAAGTTGATTTTACCTCTAAACTTTTTAAATGGCTCATAAACGTATCCATGAAAAAAAATATTATTTTTGCCTTTTGAAATTTTTTTAAGGTTTTCTTTAAGATTACCATCTGCAACAAAGTGTAAATTAACTTTTTTAAAATTAACAAGATTTTCTAAAAAAAAACCTGGATTTTTCTCATCTGTTAATCTTCCAATAAAAAAAATATTAAAAATTTTTTTTTTCAAAATTTTGACTGGATGATTTTTTTTAAAATGATTAAAAATACATTTCACATTTGATACGCCTCTTGTTTTTAATGTTTTTACATTTTCATTAGAATAGGTAATTACATAATTTGATAATCTATATAAATATGTTGATAAGATTTTAAAATATCTAAATTTATAATTTTGAAATTCAGTAATATTTTTAGAATTTAGAATTACACTACTTGTTCTAATTATAATTTTTTTACCTAAGAAAAATTTATTTAAGATTAAAATTGGGATATGATCCTGTAAAGAAAAAATTATTGAATTTTTATTAATATGTTTCTTTAAATTTAAAAAAACATATAAAGAATTTAAAAGTCGGAAATTAAGAATTTTTTTTTTATTTATATCATGAATCGAGATTTTATGTTTTAATTTTTCTTTAGTATGTCTATTTATTGAGTTCGTAAAAATTCTAATTTTATAATTTTCAGATAAATAATTTGCTATATTGACTAGAGTAGTAGCTATTCCTCCATGTTCTAGGACTGGACAATATATTAAAATTTCTTTTTTATAATGTTTTTTCATTGATAAAATATATAATGATATTTAATGATTATTCATTATTTGGCCACAGCAAATATTCCCTCAAAATCAGCAAACAGCTTACAAATTGTAAAAATGTGTGATGCATTTGTATCTTTAGGACATGAAGTAAAGTTAATTGCTCCAAATCTAACAACAATTAATCAATCTATAAGAGATTATTATGATTTAAAAAATTATTTTAAGATAATTAAGATTGGTAATAAAATCAAATATCTAACTGGACTAAAAAATTTCGTTATCCCTATGCTTATAGTATTGAGATCACTAAAAGAAGATAAAAAGGCCATCTATATAACAAGAAATTTAATCATATCATTTTTTTTAATCATTTTTAGAAAAAAACATATATTCGAAATTCATGATGATATAAATTCTTTTGGAAACAAAATTTCGACTTTGTACTCGAAATTAAATTTTTTAAATTCAAAGTATATTTTGAAATTAATTTTTATTACAGAAGCACTGAAAAATTATATATATACAAAATATACTGTTAGGAAAAATAATTATTCCATACTACCTGATGCGACAGAGATCAGAAACTATGAAAAATTTCAGAATAAAAAAAAAATTTAATATAGGCTATATTGGTAGTATTTATAAATCTAGGGGCATCCAGACAGTTATTGATTTAGCCAACAAAGATAAGATTAATAACTACTTTATTTATGGAGGAACAGTAGGAGAAATTGAGAAATTAAAATATAAAATAAATAACTCTAATACAAAGATATTTAAACAAGTTTCATACAAGAAGATAAAAAAGATTTTGTTAAAAATGGATGTTTTACTTTTACCATACACAAAAAAGGTGACTGTTTCAGGTGATGTAGGAAATATTTATAATTTTATGTCTCCTATGAAAATGTTTGACTATCTTGGTTCTGGTAAAATAATTTTATCATCAAACGTTCCTGTTTTACGAGAAATCTTAAAAGATAGAAAAAATGCTATTTTAATCAAAAATTTTTTAAGTCTACAAAGTTGGTTGATAGAAATTAGGAAATTAAAATATAGTTATTCAAGTAATATAATAATAAGTAATAATGCGCTCAAAACAAGTCGTAGCTTCAATTGGAAGAAAAGAGCTGAAAATATTTTAAAATTTAAGCATTAAAAAGAGTTTAGTTATTCTATGAAAAAAAAAATTTATTATTGGTCACCATGTTTAACTAATGTAGGAACTGTAAAATCAACAGTTAATTCAGCAATATCACTTGCTAAATATAATTTAATTTACGATGTGAGAATTTTAAATGTTTTTGGAGAATGGACTATTCATGAAAAATATCTTGAAAAAAATGGAGTTAGGGTTCAAAATCTTACTTTTAACTATGATAAGTTTTTACCTAAATTTGGTTATATAAAAAGTAGACTGTCATATTTAATAATTTTTTTCCTTTCATTTTTTCCTTTATTATTTTTATTAAAAAGGGATAAACCTGACTTTTTAGTGGCTCATTTAATAACTTCTTTACCACTAACATTAATTAATCTATTTAATTTTAAAACAAAGTTTATATTGAGAATTTCTGGTTATCCAAAACTCCACTATTTAAGAAAAAAATTATGGGAAATATCTAAAGAAAAACTTGAAAAAATAACATGTCCTAGTTTAGAACTAAAAAAGGATCTTGAGGGGTCAAATATATTTGATCGAAACAATATAAGATTTTTACCAGATGCAATTATAAATATTGAGGATTTTATTAACAAAGTTCATATTGAAAAAAAAAAAGATTTAAAAAATGAACATTTTCTATCAGTTGGAAGATTTACTAAGCAAAAAAACTATTTTTATTTAATAAATGAATTTGAATTATTTGTTAGAAAATATCCTAATGAAAAATTAGTAATTTTAGGTGAGGGTGAATTAAAAGAAAAAGTGTCATTAGAAATTAAAAAAAAAAAATTAGAAAAAAATATCATTATTCCTGGCAAAACAGACAATGTTTACAAATATATGAAAAATTCTAAAGCTTTAATTCATCCTTCTTTGTGGGAGGAGGTTGGTTTTGTATTAGTAGAGGCAGCACTTTCAAATTTGTTTATCATTTCAAGTGATTGTAAAAACGGACCTAAAGAATTTTTATCAAATGGGGAAGCTGGAATGTTATTTAATAGTAAATCTAAAAACGAGTTAAAAGAAAAATTAGAGCTATTTATGTCCTTGGAAAAAGAAAAAATATTAAAAAAAAAAATCATGGCAAAAAAAAATTCTATGAAATATTCACTTTACAGGCATTACAAAGAAATTGACCTAATTCTTAATGAAAACTAAATATAAAATTTTAATTGCAAAAATAATTTATAAGATTATTTCGTTATTTAAATATAACAAATTCGTTTTATGTGAAAGAAGTGGTATTAAGTGGAATTTAGATTTATCAGAGGCGATAGATTTACATATTTTTATTTTTGGTAATTTTGAACCAGAAATAAATAATGTTGCTCAAAAACTTAAGTTAAACAATGAAAAATTAATTTTGGATATAGGAGCGAATTTTGGTGTGCAGTCTCTACAATTTGCAAAAGCATTCAGTAACTCGAAAATTTTATCGATCGAACCTACTGATTTTGCTTTTTCGAAAATGAAGAAAAATTTTGACTTAAATGATAAGTTTTCAAAAAATTTATTTCCTTATCAAATATTTATTGGATCAGATAACCAAAACATACCAAAATCAATATATTCAAGTTGGAATTTAGATCAAAGTGATATTAAACATGAAAAACATTTTGGTTCAAAAAAAGAAACCAATAAAGCATCAATTATTACATTAGATAGTTTTGTTAAAATTCATAAAATTTCAAAAGTTGATTTTATTAAATTAGATGTAGATGGTTTTGAGTTTTCAGTTCTAAAAAGTGGTTCTAATTTTTTAAAAAATACTAAGCCACCAGTTTTTATGGAACTAGCACCATATTTGTATAATGAACACGGTTACTCTAAAGATGAACTTATAAAGTTAATTTTATCTTTTGGTTATAAATTTTATGAATTGAAAAAAGTTAATGAAATAAAAGATATATTTAAATTCATCAATAATATTAAAGATGGATCTAGTAAAAATATTTTATTGAATTAAATAGTTTTCGATTAATTTTAAATATTTGTTTAAATTTAAGTTAAAATCAAATCTTGAGAGTCTTTTATAAGCATGACTAATTTTATTGTTAAAATTACTTTTTTTAAGTAGGAGTAATTTTTTACTTAGATCGTCAGCACTGCTTTTTTTAAATAATAATCCACCTTTTCCATTATCAAGAATTTCTTTAGGACCTGTTGCACAATTACTGGAAATGATTAATTTTTTAAAACAAATACCCTCCAAAAGAATATTTGGCAAACCTTCAAATATTGATGATAGCAAGACAATATCTGACTTTTTTATATAAGGATAAGGGTTAGTAACATTTGATAGTATTTTGATATTTTTGGATAGCTTATTTGTATCCGTGAATAATTTTATTTTATTTTTATTCTTTCCTTCTCCAATTAAAAGTAATCTGAAATTGATTTTTTTACTAATCTTCAAAAAAGCTCTTAGTAAGGTAAAATGATCTTTCTCATTTTCTAATCTTGCTACATAAATAAAATTTAGTGTATTTTTTTTAAAAAAAGAAAAATTAATTTTTTTATTACTGAGTTGTAAAATCTCTTTTTTATTTAATGGATTATAAATATGATCAGATTTTATCTTTAATCTTTTATAAATAATACTTTTTGACTCCCTACTATTCACTATTAACTTGGTAGCTAAACTGTAGGCATTTTTATAAATAATTTTTTTAAAAGGATTTTGAGGCCAGCCTGTTGGCGAACTTCCCGATCTTACAATTATCTTAACATTTAATAATTTGCATAAGTAAATACAGTATATATTTGCTTGAAAACAGAAAACCACACTATTTTTATTCTTTAAAAGTTCCTTTGTTAGCATTACTAAACCAAGAATAAAAATTAGTCTTCTAGGAATTTTTTTTAAATCTATTAAATCTTGAGAAATAAAGTTTAATTTTTTAGAAAATTTATATTTAAAATTGCTACTTGCCGTAACAATAGCAACATCTTTAAGTTTTTTGCTAAAAAAATTGGAAATTATGATAAAATTTTTGCCTATACCTCCAGTTTCTATTATAGGCATAAACATTATCAATCTTTTTGAATTCATATATATTTTTATTTGATATATCGTACCTTAATATTTAATATTAAAATCATGGATCTTGTAAGTGTTGTTATACCTTATTTTAAGAAAAAAAAATTCATTCAAAATTCTGTTTATTCAGCCCTAAATCAAACTTATTCTAACTTAGAAATCATTATAGTTTATGACGATGAAGATAGAACAGATTTAGATTACTTAAGAAAAACTTTTGATTCAATAGAAAAAATTTCGATAATAGTGAATGAGAGAAATATGGGAGCTGGTATTTCTAGAAATGTAGGAATGAAAGCGGCAAAAGGAATTTATGTAAGTTTTTTAGATGCAGATGATTTTTGGGAAAAAAATAAAATTCAAAAACAATTGGATTTTATGTATAAAAATAACGCAAAAATTTCACATACATCTTACCAAGTAATTGATGACAAGAACAAGATTATTGGCTTTAGAAGAGCAAAAAATTTCAAAAATTATAAAGAAATTATCAAATCTTGTGACATTGGTTTATCTTCGGTGATTATTAAAAAAGAGATTGTCAGTGATGAAATATCTTTTGTTGATTTAAAAACTAAAGAGGATTTTGTTCTTTGGTTAAGAATATTAAAAAATGAAATTACTATTCATGGCCTAGATGAAAATTTATTGTCATGGCGGAAAACATATAATTCACTTTCAAGTTCTACTATTCAAAAGTTAAATGATGGTTATAAAGTTTATAATAAATATATGGGATATAATTATTTTATTTCATTTTATTATTTAATGTGTCTAAGCATAAATTATATAAAGAAAAGATTTAATGATTGAAATAGTAATTTTTTTTTTAGTTACATTAGCTCTTACTTACGTATCAAATAAGATAAATTTGTTACCAAATTTTTCTGGTGAAAAACATCAACTTTTTATCAATGAAAAAAAAATACCACTTATAGGTGGTATTTTACTTTTATTAATTTCAAATTATATTTTTTATGATAAAAATTTATTTTTTTGTATTGGCTCATTACTTGTTTTTATAATTGGTTTTTTATCTGATACTAAAATTTTAATTTCTCCAAAAATTAGAATACTTTTACAGTTTTTAATTGTTTTTTTTATGTCATATATTTTAGACATAAGAGTCTCGTCAACTAGAATTGAATATCTTGATAAATTTATAGAAGTAAAATTTTTTGGAATCTTATTTTCTGTTTTTTGTATAATGATTTTGCTTAATGGAGCAAATTTTATTGATGGATTGAATGGGTTGTTACTAGGCTATGTAATCATTGTTATTTTATTACTGCTAAAGTTAAATTTATTAAAAGGCTTTGATTTTAATAACGAAGAATTATTTTTTTTATTCATTTCTTTAATGATTTTATTAATTTTTAATTATTTAAATCTTTTTTATTTAGGGGATAGTGGCTCATATCTATCTGGAATAATTTTAGGCTATATTCTAATTTCAGTTTACAACTATAATAACTACATTTCCCCTTTTTTTGTGATATTATTATTGTGGTATCCATGTTTTGAAAACCTTTTTTCAATTATAAGGAAAAATAACTTTAATAAATCACCTGTTATTGCTGATAATAAACATTTACATCAATTAATTTTTTATTTTTTTAAAAAAAAGTTTTTTGCTAAGAATATAATTTCAAATAATTTTTCAAGTTTATTAATAAATTTGTATAATTTAATTATAATGTTTATTGCTGCATCAAACATTTCTAGTTCAAAATTTCAAATTTTATTGATTTCGTTAAATATAGTTGTTTATCTAATAATTTATAAAATATTATTTAATTTTAGGTTTATAAAAAAATAATTTAATCATACTTAAAAGTATTAAAAAACCATCTTTAAATGCATTTACTTTTTTTTTTACCTCCAATTCTTGGACGTTCATATGAAGGATATGAGACCAACCTGT
>MDSZ01259295.1_pt1 | contig 27841 bp, 23 predicted proteins | sample 811201 | NCBI WGS metagenome assembly MDSZ01 (sample SAMN05326647, study PRJNA326480) | marine metagenome | isolation source: seawater | place: Indian Ocean: North | collected 2010 | reverse complement strand
TCAAAGCTGACTACCTTTCCATTGATTGTTTTGGCCGGACAACCAGCAAAGACAGAAGCGGCAAAAAAGAAACTGGCTAGTGATAGGGTGATGAATTTCATATGTTAATATTTTTTTATTGTTGGATGATATATTATTTCCAATTCACAATTTTAAAATAGACAAGTAAGAAGTATTCAATTCTCGATATTTTTCTTTATGCACATACGGCTACGATTTCTTAGGGTCTTTCTTTGCTGCTCTCTTTTTGCAGGAGCAATTATTCCTGCTCAATCTCACCCCATTCCCGACCTTCCTGTTTTTGGATTTTTCGAAAACAATGGATCAGCGAACATTATTTTGGAAATCGACCCACGGGCATTTTCGAAGGATCCCGAAGCGGAACCATTCCTCACATTTACTAGTTTTAAGGAAATGAACGCATCCGTCAGGCAGGGTTTACTCCAAGAAGGAAAGAATCTTGTCGAGCAATCTCTCCAAGTAAGGATGAGATCACAGGATTGGTTTCTGCCAAATTTTGATTTTCAATTTAATGAAAAATCCGATGATGAAAACAACGAGACAATTATTTTGATTCGGGCTTTTGCAGAATTAAGCCGTGAAAGAAATGACACTTACCAGATCCGTTCACTTGGGACCTCATCCTTGGATTTAATATTTACCAATCAAATCAACGGTATTCCTCACCGGCGAGTAAATGTATTATTTCCGGGGGAGGAAAGTTTTGTGCTCAATTTGCCCACCCTCAAAAACGATCAAGTTGAGATTAATGAACAGATGGAATCCTCTTCAAATTATGATTATGATAAATCCGGATCCAAGCATATAAAGAGCACTTTCCTGTCATTTGCCAGACAAGGATTTTTACATGTTTTACCATGGGGACTGGATCATATTCTTTTTGTATTGGGAATTTTCCTTCTGTCCCGAAAATGGAAACCATTAGTTCTGCAGGTCTCGACATTTACCCTGGCACACACCATCACTTTGGGACTAGCCACCCTTGGATGGGTGTCTGTGCCATCATCCATCGTTGAACCAATTATCGCCGCAAGCATCACCTTTGTGGCCCTGGAAAATATTTTTTTTCCTAAATACCGCACTCGCAGGCTCCTCCTTGTATTTTTCTTTGGCTTGATTCATGGTCTTGGTTTTGCGGGGGCCCTTTCCGACCTGAATCTTGATCCATCTGTTCTCTTTGTCTCCCTCGTTGGATTTAACCTCGGGGTGGAGGGTGGCCAACTTGCCGTTGTATTACTCTCTTTGGCTGGCGTTTTTCCCTTTCGTAATGAAGAAGCTTACCGAAAAAGAATCGTAATTCCTCTTTCTGTCGCGATTGCTGGAGTCGGCATTTACTGGACCATCGAAAGAATATTGGGTTAATCTGCTCTTCACTCTCAAAATTTTAATTTTGGTTTTTTTAGTTTTTCTCCGTGCTTTTTAAATTTTTTGGAAGTAGGAATTACTTAATCTAATACAACCATGACGACTCGCTTATCTTTATATCTTTGCGTTTCTTTGTTTCTTGCACCAAGCCTGCTCTTGGCCAGTGGCTTTCGACTTTCTGAAAATAATTTAAGAAAGGAAGTTGCATCTGTTAATGAAATTTTACGGAAGGAACATCAAATACGAAACATTACACCTCCCCAAAAACTTCCTGTCAGCCTGCTGGTCCGCCGGGTTTATTTGTCCGCCGCTGGCAGGATTCCCAGTTTTACAGAAATCGATGCTCTTGAGCCCTTTGATCAACAAGAATTGAAGATTAGCCTGATCGATCGATTGCTCCTGTCCAAGGCCTACGAAAGCCAGATGTTCAACTGGTGGGCCGATCATCTGCGGGCCAAAACCTATGTCATGGGTCAGGCCAACCAGGTCGGAGTGGGCTTTTTGTATGTAGACTGGTTGAAGTCCCAGGTCTCAAAAAATGTTCCGTTTGACGAGTTAGCCCGTAGCGTAATCGCATCTGAGGGTTACCCCTGGGAAAACGGGGCCGTCGGCTACTACCTGAGGGACGATGGCATGCCCTTGGAAAATATGTCCAATACTGCAGAATTGTTTCTTGGTACCCAGTTGGTCTGTGCCCAGTGTCACAATCACCCCTTCGACAAATGGACGCAAATGGAATACTACCAAATGGCAGCCCACACTTACGGCGTAGTAACCCGTATGCAGGGAGGCATTTCTTCGGATCTTTACAAATTGGCTAAAGTAAAGTCCCAAGAAATGAATGGTATGCAAATGTCTTCCATGATGGCCAAAGGGGACACTAAGCAGAAGCGTGCCTTCCGCCAGTCTGTGCAGGATATGCTGCTACCCCTGCAATTCGGGGCCAAGCACAAAGACCGTAAATTAAAGCTTCCACACGACTACAAATACGATGATGCAAAGCCCAAGCAGGTGGTTGGACCGGGTAAGATTTTTTCATTAACTGACAACCAGGAAGGAGAACCCGGCCTTGTGCAGCAATATGCAAAGTGGATGACCTCCCCGGAAAACCCGCGGTTTACGCGGGTAATTGTAAATCGTATGTGGAAAAAGGTTTTTGGCATCGGATTGGTCGAACCGACCAACGACTGGAAAGATGATACCGTTGCATCCATTCCACCCTTACTTGACCATCTTTCCGATTTAATGGTTCGCTTGGACTATGACTTACGCGAATTTCAACGGGTCTTGATGAATTTGGAAATTTTTGAACGGGAAGCATACGATAAGGAAATTGAACCCGGTAAACCCTATTATTTTCCCGCCCCAACCCTTACCCGCATGTCTGCGGAACAACTTTGGGATTCCATTCTTTCCATCTTTGTACCCGACCTCGATAACCGGACAGTACAATACGAAAATGACTTCCTTAGCCGTAAAAAGAAGAACTTCGATAAATACCTGAACACAGTTCAAAACCTGAGCACGGAAGAACTCTTAAATTTGGTCTTGGAAGGACAGGAAATCACTCTATCCATTCAGCAAGAAATTAATGAATTAAGTGCTAAAATCAAGGAGGCTTCCCGTGAGGATAACCGTAAGGGACTGGGCGAACTCAAGGGCAGACTTAACAAAAAGCGAGATCAACAAAGAACCGCAATCGCCCAATTGATCATGGGAGAAGACTTCAATGTCACCCCCATGTACAAGAACTTTGCCCCTAAGCCCAAAAGACCGCTCACTCATGAGGAAAAGATCTTCCCCCATCATTTGCGACGGGCATCAGAACATATTTCACCCACAGGAGCCGACCATTTTCTCAGAGAGTTCGGCCAATCTGACCGTAACTTGATTGAAAACGGACGCAGGGACGCTTCGGTACCACAAGCACTCAATCTATTAAACAATAACATGCGCAATCGCTTGTCGGACAAAAACTCTGTCTTGGGCAAAAAAGTGATGAGCTTACAGACCGTGGAAGCGAAAATTCAGGCAATTTATTTGGGAACCTTACAGCGCCCGCCCACAAATGAAGAATTGTCCCTTTGCAAACAAACCTTCGAATTTCCCGATCCTGCTGTCCTGCAAAAGCCAAATTTACAAAATAACACCAAGAAAGATGCGAAGATGCTCAAGGATTGGGAGAAAAGAAAACAGCACTATTACAATAAAGTACACGACGAATTACGACATTTAGCCTGGGCTCTGCTCAACACCCGGGAATTTTCCTTTATCCAATAAGAACGCCATGAAAAATCACTTTTCTTCCCATTCCGAACTTAACCGCCGGGCGTATCTCAGCATGGCAGCCAAGGGTTTCCTTGGAGTGAGCATCCTCCCATGGGCATCTTCCTCAAAACTACAGGCAGCCGGTCTTGGCCTTAACCGACCTGTAAATTATGCCCCCAAAGCGAAAAATGTAATTTATCTGTACATGTCTGGAGGAATGAGCCATCTCGATACCTTTGATCCGAAAACCACCGCTGTCAGGGGCCCGATGGAATCAATTTCGACGAAAACAGATGGCATGATACTGGCACAGACATTACCGCTTGTCGCCAATCATAGCGACAAGATTGCCGTGATCAGAGGGCTGACTTCAACCAAGGGTGCCCACGAGCAGGGCAATTATTTTATGCATACCAGCTACGACAAACGGGGAACCATTGTCCATCCAAGTATGGGCTCCTGGCTTACTCGCTTGGACGGTCGCTTCAACCCCACCCTGCCAGGTGCAGTAGTCGTGGGAACGGGCAACCAGCACCCCCTCGCCGGATTTCTCCCCTCTTCCCACCAACCCCTGAAAATTGGAAGGCCAGATAAGGGATTAATGAACTGCGAGCACCGCGGGCTTACCGAATGGAAATTCAACCGCAATTTGGAATTGTCCAAAAAACTGGATCGTTCCTTTGTGGAAAAGTACGATTTGGCCAAAGTCAGATCCTATGCCGACATGTACGAGGATGCAGTTCGCTTGATGCGAAGTAAGGATCTTGACGCCTTTGACATTGGCAAAGAGCCCAAAGAGATAAGGGAAGAATACGGCAAGGACAACTTTGGACAAGGTGTGTTACTTGCACGCAGATTGGTGGAAAAGCAAGTACGATTCGTTGAGGTTCAATTGGGTGGCTGGGACACGCACCAAAGTAACTACGACCGGGTCTCCGAGCGTTGCGACATTTTAGATCAGGCACTCTCAGCACTGCTCAATGATCTCCACAATCGGGGTATGCTTGAGGAAACATTGGTGGTGGTGGCCACCGAGTTCGGCCGCACACCCGACTACAATGTAAACGACGGTAGAGATCATTACCCCAAAGCCTTCTCCTGCATGCTTGCCGGAGGCGGTATCCGTGGCGGCCAGGTGTGGGGATCTACCGATGACGAAGGCCGTGAAGTTGTCGAAGGATCCACCCAGATTCCTGATTTCAATGCTACCATCGCCTATGCACTCGGACTCCCCCTGGACGAGATTGTTTACTCTCCTTCACGTAGACCGTTCACCCTATCCGATAAAGGCCAGCCTCTTACTCAACTGTTTTAGTCAATTTTAACCAGTAAATTTTTTCGGTGTCAGGAGGGTTGTATATCCGTAATTTCCCGAAAGATTGTTTTTCATTCTCCAGCAGGGGATTTTTTCTTTGCTTTGTCTTGCACTCAGCTATTTTTGCTGTCGGTCTTATTGGTGAGGGCTTTCATGTGTACTCCCCCAGTTCCAAAGAAAAAAGTCTCTGGGTAGTCAAGGCAACTCCTCATCAAGAAAGCCTCAAACTCATGGTTGATGAAAAGGTGGAGCTAGACTTCCCCGGTCGGGTTATCACTGCACACCCCACCAAACCAATTCTCTATGTTACAGCTACTCATGGGGAGCCTGGTAAGGTACCCGGTGCTGTTATATTCCTAAATCAGAATGGTTCCTACAAAAGCCACCAAAGGATAAATTTTAATGACGGGGCTTGCTTCCTCAGTCTGGACAAAGAGAACAGGCACCTTCTGGGAGTCAGCTACGGGAATGGGAGGCTCAATGTATATTCACTGGACAATGAAGGAATGCCTGGGAAGACCGTCACCACCGTGGACGAAGGAAAACCTCAAGCTCATTGTGTTCTCCTTCCTCCCGACGGGAAGAATATCTACATTCCTTATGTAAAAAGTAACCTCGCCATTTTGCAGTACTCCTACAACGGCAAAACTGGTAAACTTAACCCACTTGAACCCAAAGACGCTAAGCCCCCTATGGGCTCAGGTCCCCGCCATATGGCTTACCACCCCACCCTCCCAATGGTGTACTTCAGCAACGAACAGGGAGTTGGGCTATCTACCTACCGCCGGGAACCCAATGGACAGCTGAAGATTGAACAGGACATCAGTATTTTGCCGCCAGGAATATCCAAGATCGGCCTAAGTGCCTCGGATCTCCTCATTACCCCGAATGGAAAATTTCTGTTTGCCGGTTTACGAGGACACAGTCAGAACTTCGATCATATATCTCGATACCGGATACTGGAAAACGGGATGGCCGAATTTTTAGGCCTGACCAAGGCCGACAAAACTCCTTGGGGACTAACGCTCTCACCTGATGGAAAATTTTTGCTCGTCACCGCCACTACCGGAGCCAGTCTCTGTGCCTATCGAATTTCAAAATCCGGAAAACTCAAGAAAGTGGCGTCGCTTGCCTGGGATCCCAAAATGTCAGATTTGGTCACTCGATAATCCTAGAACAATAAGCCTGAATTGCTTTTATATCACTTCGACTAATGCTTTGCTTTTTTTCAAAGGTTGATCATGCCAGATTACATATTTACCTAAATTGGGTGGGGTTTAAGCTCGATCTATTGCTCGGTCGATTATATTAACTGTAACTTTTAACCTTAAAATCCAACCTATCAAAATGAAGTATTTCGCCATCATCGCGCTCTTGCTTCCCATCATCGTGACAGCAGCCAACTCAACTTCCTCCTCCACTGAAAATGTCATCGTTATCGAGCTAAAGGATGGCCCCGTGGTCATCGAAACCTATCCGGATGTGGCCCCCAAACATGTCCAGCGCATTGAAAAGCTCGCCAAGGAAGGCAAATACGACGGTGTTGCCTTTCACCGTGTAATTGATGGATTTATGGCTCAGACCGGTGATGTGGAATTCGGCAATGTCAAAGATTTCAGCGATTTTCGCGTAGGTACAGGAGGGTCTGACCTGCCTGACCTCCAGGAAGAATTTAATGACAAAAAACATGTTCGCGGAACATGCTCGATGGCCCGCTCATCCAGCCCCAACAGTGCCAACAGTCAATTCTTTATCTGTTTTGAGCCCGCTCCTTTTCTAGACCGCCAATATACGGTCTGGGGTCAGGTGATCGAGGGCATGGAAAATGTAGACAAAATCAAAATGGGATCCAGCCGGGACAATGGCTCAGTTACCGACCCGGACCATATGATTAAAGTTAGCGTGGGTAAACCAGAAGCAGAGGATAAAGATTCGGAGAAAAAGTAATTTCACCGAGGATGGGAAATTTCTCCCATTACTTATTGGTCTTGGTGAATCATTTCATCACACTCCACATGGTATAGGCCAACAAAGAACTCCTGATCCCAGCGCTCCTCCACCGTAAGGTTTCCCAAAACGCGGATCACTCGATCCATTGCCACATCAACGCCCCTCTCGGAACGAACAACCAACCAACCGTTTGCCTCCGGAGCCTGCCCAAAACAACAGCTCAACTGGTCCGGCATGAGTAAAAATTCTTCGACTATGTTTTGCTCGTTGACCACGGTGGGCACCATAAACCCTTCAATCGCCACTTTTTTTCCCGAAAGGTTGCGTACATTCCGAGGTACACGGGATGCATAAGCAGAAAAATCAAAGGCCAGTCCGTCAGACTCCCAATCAATCTCATAGGGAAATTCAGTCAGCATGGAATAAGTAATCATTTCATATCCTCCACTTGGGTCATGAGGGGGTAGGTTGTTTACAATGGGTAATGACTGGTTTCCCTCCGACCCGAGCAAGGTCTTTCCAAGAATGATTTCTCCCTCAATAATCGTACTTTGCCCATTGTCTGTGGCATTCTGCTCAACAACTTCTACGATATCAGATGACACCGTATTTTTGGGGTCTAATATTGGCTCGCCAATTAATGGTTCGCCGACCTCCAAAAATTCAAAGCTTTCATCTGCATACTTCGGGTCTTGTGAGCATGAAAAGAGTACCAACATGCTGGATAAGAAGATAATCCTGAAAAAATCAATTAAACGGTTAGAGGGGCACTTTACTGGATTGGTCGCTCGTTTCATTTTACCCATGAGGATTTAAAGAGTCCTGCAAACTGGACCGGTAAAGTTTGCGGGCAGGCAACCAAGCACTTACTAGGCCCAACACAAGGATTCCTCCACCAGTTAACCATGCGACCTCATCGAGTATGGGAAGTCCCATGCTTACTCCCATTTGTAAACGAATGAGAGAAGAAAAGGCTTGGGACAAAACCAGAAAAACCACCAAAGAGCCCAACGCACCCATCAAACAAATTAGGATGGACTGCCAAAGAATTGACCCTGTGACCACCGCCCGACTGGCTCCCATACAACGAAGCACCGCGAATTCCCGCCTTCTCTCATGCATGGTTGAGCGAAGTGTTACCAGGATAATCAAACCACCGACAATTGCCATTAACAAAGCAAGGCCAGCAATAGTGTTTTCTAACCAGGCAAATCGATTAAAGAATGAGGAAAGAATGGCAGGAACCGGCCAGGCAAGTGTCGCCTGATCCCCCTGTTTGTTATACTTAACATCGAGGGCCAAGCCCGAAGAACCCTTGAGATTGAGTAACACCCCACTTATGGAATTGGAGGCGGAAGGGTCATGACCTTCCATCATTTGCACACCCTTAAGAGGTATCCAAATGACTTGATCTACCGGTGTGCCTGTTGATTCAAGAATACCCACTACCAGATAGATGTCAGCGTGCTTCGTTTCCGGATTGTATTCAAGCCCATGATAAGGATGAAAACGGTCTCCAATCTTCAGGCCGATCTCCTCTGCCACTTGTGCACCCACAATCGCTTCCTTGGCAGCCTCAGAAAAGATTCTTCCAGGTAAATGGACCTGAAAATTTTTGCCTGGTTTCCATTGGTGTTGAAGGAATAAATCCGGAGTGGTCCCTACGATGCGATACCCCAAATAATTATCTCCCAGGGCAAAGGGATAGGCTTCGGAAACACCTGGATGCTTGCGAATGGTTTCGTACTGTTCCCAATCAAGATTTCCGGGAGAATTTTCAATGTGGAACAAGGCATTAAGCACAAGTTGCAGTTGCGACCCCCTTGCCCCGAGCACAGCATCAAATCCAGCCGCAGACTGAGCAAAAGCCAGGTTCACCGATTGCTTGGTTTTCCATGCCCCTAAAAACAAACCTCCCGAAAGGGAAACTGTAAAGATCGCAACCAGACTGGTGAGTAAATTTTGTCTTAATGCCCGCCAGGCGAGACGAAACGAAATATTTATTGTAGCCATGATCCAGATCAATGATGGTCTGCCACAACCTGCTGTTCCTTCTTCACTTGGTTTAATTCCTCCCAATCAATGCCCGTTTCAAATTGATCAATTACCCGGGGGTCATGACTCACTAAAATCAGCGAGCTTCCCCATTGCTGACATAGAGAACGGAGTATACCAAGTGAACGGTCGGTATTTGCCGGATCGAGATTGCCAGTCGGTTCATCTGCCAGGACTATTTTTGGACGGTTCACCAATGCCCGTGCAATTGCAACTCTCTGTTGCTGACCAATAGAGAGTTGGTTGGGGCGATGATCCCTGCGGTCCTCCAGGCCCACGGCTTCTAATAATGCTTGGGCTCTGTCAATATCATGCAGACCATTTACACTCATGGCCAGGGTAAGATTTTCCAGGCAACTGAAACCACTAAGCAAATTAAAGGATTGAAAGACATACCCAATCTTTCCCGCCCGTAATTGATCTCTCTTAGACTCACTCAGCAAATGTAATAAATGTCCATCTACTGAAATTTCTCCAGCATCTGCACAGAGCACACCGGCAAGTAAATGAAGAAATGTAGTCTTGCCACTCCCACTAGCTCCCTGCAAAGCAACCTGCTCTTTTTCTTCGAGACAAAATTTTGGAATATGTAAAACGGGATCAATCACTCCTGCTGGGGAATGAAAGGATTTTTTTAAATTTTCTACTGTGATCAAAGGCATTGGGGAACCTATTTCTTACGACAAGGGATGCTCTGAATCAAGCGGTATGAAGACCTTTTCCTATTTAGTTTTCCATCTTTACAAACTTGATCTGCCCTACCATGAATAATTATTATTTTGGGGTTGTGGTGGATTTCAAGAAAGTTAAAGCAAATGCAAAATGGGGCGTGGTTCCGTTTCGGGTGCTCGCTTCTGGAAAGGTCGAAGTATTAATTATTTCCACCAGGCAAAAAAATTGGAGTTTTCCCAAGGGCAATTTAATGAAAAATATAGGACCACGGAGGACCGCACTTCTCGAAGCATATGAAGAAGCTGGCATAGATGGGAATCTTCACCCCAGGCCAATCCCATGCACCATAGATCGAACCTGTGTTTATTTTTTTCCGATGGAAGTGACAAAGTTATTTGATGACTGGCCGGAATCAACCTTTAGAAAACGCAAATGGATACAAATTAAAAAAGCCAGAAAAATGTTACACCATAGAGAAATGGGAAAAATCCTGCTTCAATTCTTCCTAAAGAAAAATTGATTTTCTTTGTCCCATGGTGTCTCTGGCTTTAAAAAGAATCTATGAGGCTGAACAGTTTAGATTTCGAAAAAAAGCCCCCATATTTTCGCCCACCCAAATACACCGGTATTACCCTTTCCTTACTTTCGATATTTGTATTGGTAAGCATGCTAGCGGTGTGGGAGAAGATGGCTAATGTGCCTGAACTTCCGGAGATCAGTTTGCTGGCTTGGGAAAAGTCAAAACAGCCTATCGAAAAAATTAGGGTAGCTTTTCAAAAAGAAGCATCCTGTATAATCAATACTACTTATCTGTCACTGTCGGAACTTTCATTGTTGCCAGATTTAAATAGTAAGGCTGACAAACCCCAATTGGATATCCTGTTACTCCCCAAGATAGACCGACTTAAATCTTACTTTGAAAATAAACAGTACGACAATCGGGGCATTGTGGCCTATTTTAAAGAAAATATTCATGGGTCTGCACAGAACCTGACAATGGATAGACCCTCTCCACTGTATAGTTTAATCAACCGGTCAAAACAGAGCCATTCCAAGATTCTTTCATTTTTGCGCTTTCTAAAAGCTCCCACTCAGGGGCAAGTTGAGTTCGCCGCCAATGGATGGACTGGTGTGGATGAAGACCACTGGGATATTGCGCCCGAACTTAAAATCTACGCAGTTCAATCCAGCCAATCATGGCTAAGAAACTCCGCCCAGAGCTTTGCAAAGAAAGAGGGCTTTGAATTAAGCATTTCGTTTTTAGATGAGAAAAATTTACACAAGAGTTTAAAAATTTTAACAAAAGCAGATAATAAAGATTACCTACCCGACCTTGTTTGCTTTCCAAATAATTCTCCCATTCCCAAAGGCATGCATCCCTATTTTTCTGAGCTTAATAACGACTCCCATATTTCTGCAATGGGCCACTCTTTTTACATCCGTAAAAAATCTCCATTGTCGAAAACCATACAAAAATTTTTGCGCCACCTCAATGAGAGCAAATAATAGTGGATGTTTTCCGTCCAAGACCGGCCGGGTTGCCTGCCTTCTTACATCTCTTGCTATCTTCTCTCCCAGTTATGGACAGAAGCAAAATAACTCCGTTTCTGCATGGGAGAAAGATTTACCCGAATCCATCGGTGACCTTCAGGCAATCCAAAACCAAATTCAATCGAAGTTACAAATGGTCCGCAACACCGTTGTCTCGGTGGAAGCAGAGGATGGAGCAGGTAGTGGTGTTTTGGTATCTGCAGATGGTTTAATTCTTACCGCTGCTCATGTCATTGGTGAAAGCGGTCGAAAAATGGATGTCGTTTTCCCTAATGGGTATGTGGCAGAAGCCTTGAGCCTGGGTGGTTCTGAATTATCGGATGCCGGCATGCTTAAAATTATTGAACCGGGCCAATGGGACTATGCACCCATAGCACTGGCAAACAAATCTGGCGTTGGCGACTGGTGCTTTTCCCTTGGACACCCCAGTGGCTATAATGAAAAACGAGGGTCGGTTTTACGGGTCGGTCGGGTCATTCACAAAAAAGAGGAAACCATACAGACCGATTGCCGTTTACTCGGTGGAGACTCTGGCGGTCCTCTTTTCTCAATCGATGGTGAAGTGATAGGAATTCATAGTTGGATTTCCCAAAGTCCAGAAGACAATTTTCACACCTCAATCGAATCCTTTCTTTCCAACTGGGAATTTTTTTTAAATGAAGAATTACACACCTATGTTGCTATGCAAAAGGGTGGCTTTTTGGGTGTTTTATGTGAGGAATTTCAGGACGGATTACAGGTAGTGGAAGTGGTTCCAGAAACTCCGGCTGAGGATGCCGGTATTCGTAGGGGTGATCTTTTTCGGAAGCTGGATGGCATTCCCTTGGATACGAGAGAAAAGCTTAGTATATTAGTAAGTAGTAAACCCCCCGGTTCCTTCGTCGTGATAGACTATCTAAGAGACGGGAAAGAGATCTCCGTTCGTATTAAACTTGGAGAAAGATTTGTAAAGGAATGAAACTTGTTTTTCTTTTACTTTCCTTTCTGATCGGCCGAGTTTCGCTGGTTGGAGAGTCCCTGAAACCAGCTGATGCTCTCGCTCCCGAATACAGGTTAAACGGTCCATCCTTTGGCGAGGTGCTCGGGACTGCCAAGGAGCATCTTCTCCAGTCGGTGGTGGGTCTCTTTCGCAACGAAAAATTAATTGCCCATGGAGTAGTCGTGCATCCCCAGGGATTACTTCTTAGCAAAGCAAGCTCAAGCGTAGGGGCTGGAATGATCCAGTCTTCCCAAGGGCAAACTTTTCCCATCCGTATTCGGAAAAGGGATGAAATTAAAGATCTGGCCCTTTGGCAGATTACCTCATCTCCCCCTTTATGGAGAGCGGTCACTTGGAAGGGTGAGCATAACCAGACTCAATCAGGAAGCTGGGTGATCTCTGCCTCGCCATCTCTCGAGGAGCTTAAATTCGGGGTCGTTTCAGCTACTAGTCGACCCATTGGCCGGGAAGGTGGGGTAATGGGGGTTTTACTTGAAGAATCAAACTCCTCGGACTTGGGCATTGAGGTGGTCGAAGTTCTTCCCCAGGCTGCTGGGGACCGGGCTGGCTTAAGAGTTATGGACCGTATCCTTCGTATGGACGGAAGGCCGGTCAAGACAGTCGAATATATTAATCGAATGCTCCAGAACAAAGATCCTGGGGATCTTGTAACCTTATTAGTGAACCGCAAAGATAAGGAAATTCTCCTTCGGGTAACCCTTGGACATCGGGCAGTCGCATTTGATTTATTTAACCGCAATCTACTAATGAGTGGACCCGTATCCAAAAGGAAGGATAATTTTCCCCTAATCATTCAGCAGGACCTACCCTTGCAAAAAGAAATAATGGGAGGAGGATTATTTGATATCCACGGACATTGTCTTGGTATTAATATTGCCCGGGTTGACCGGGTTACAAATTACACCCTTCCCACCAAGGTGATATTACCAACATTGAATATGTGGCTCAAAGATTGGCCCTGATTTGACTACCTCAAAGGCAACCCCAAAACATACCTAAATCCGATTTCAGAGCCTCGATAGGACGGTTCGTAATTTAGCCTTTTGGCTGATCTGCTTTCGTGTGCCGACCGTACAAAGCTACCTCCTCTTACAATTCGATGAATTCCCCGTATCGGGCCGATTGGATCAACTCGTGTAAGATTACCTTCTGGATAAATGTCATAAAAGTCATAGCACCACTCCAAAACATTTCCGTGCATATCATACAGACCCCACGCATTTGGGGGATAGGCAGGAGAATTCTTGCGAATTGGCACATAACCCTTACGAAAGATAGGAACAAATGAGCCCCCTTCACTAAATTCAGATTTTGGGCGATTATCAATAATATAGCCTCTTATCGATCCATCAATATTAGCATTTTCTCCGGAAAGAAAATCTCCCTCTCCCAGCCCACATACCCCGGAAGTGCCCGCACGGCATGCATATTCCCACTCTGCCTCAGTTGGCAGACGATACACAAATGGGCTCGGGAGAGACTTGTTCAATCTTCCTCTCTGGGTTTTTTCCCAGCAATAGGCCACCACTTGAGAATAAGAAACACGAGAGACCGGAAACAATTGGTCAATCCGGTCAATTTGCTTGATATTATGAGAGTTCAAAAAAGCCAGCAATGTATTCATATCCTTAAATTTCTGAGAATTTACTTTGTAGTTTCTTGGCTTTTTCGCTCGCGTCCAAAATCCCAGATTTGGCCGATTTATTGCCTCCTCCAAATAGATCGCGTCACCATCACGACCCTGAAACTCAGAAATTGTAAAATTTCCGCTTTGATAACCTGATGAGCCACACAGTGCTTCGAGTATCTTCTTGGTTAAATGAAAGATTGGACTTCCTTTCTTTTGATTTTGCGGCACAAAAGCGTTCCATTCTTCCTGGGTAACCTCAAATTTTTTTATCCAAAAAGGTTGAGTAATCCGGACTCGGTTTCTTGTCTCATTCGGACTTCTACCCACCTCATCCTCAGGACTACCCATGAAAAATTCTCCGGACTCGATCAAAACTAAACTCTCCTCTTTGGCCAATTTATTGAGAGCTGGAATGTTAACTTGAACAGGATTTTGTCTGGTAAAAAATTTTGGGCCTTCTTCTCTGGCCAGACTCTTCGTCGATGCCTTTTCCCCACATCCGCTGGTAAAAAAACAAAAGAATAAAATGCAAAGACCGGGCAAAAGAGCCCCAACCCAGTACAAAGTTTGGGTGCGTTTAATCACTGCTCCATATTTGTCTGAACCATGGGTAATTTGATGTAAAAGGTTGTTCCCACTCCCTCCTTGCTATCAAACCAAATTTGTCCTTGGTGAGACTTTACTATGACATTATGGGCAATAGCCAGTCCCTGCCCTGTTCCCACTCCTACCTCTTTGGTGGTAAAAAATGGCTCAAATATACGCGCCTGTACTTTCGCCGGTATTCCTCCACCATTATCTGCAATAGCGATTATGACACACTGAGCATCAGGATAATGACGGGTCGATACCACCAGGTTTCCTTTTTGTCCTTCAACAATTCGGTCACGGATTGCATGAGCCCCATTGACAATCAAGTTTAAGACTACTTGATTAATTTCACCAATATTACAGGGAACCAAAGGCAGTTCATCCTGGAGGTGGAGGTCAAGGTCAGCATGGTATTTCCATTCATTTGTGGCCACAACAACAGTTGATCGGATGGCCTGGTTTAAATCATTATTTCTTTTGGCAGATTCTGCATCCCGGTAGGCAAAGTTCTTCATCGATTTGACAATGGTGGTAATTCTGGAAATACCCTCCGCTGCCTGCTCCACTGCTTCAGGTGCATTCTCTTTAAAAAAGTCAATTTCTTCATCATCTGGAGAATCTGCGGACTGATTCAATTTCTTAATAAATCCATCCGTTGCATCTTTGATAAATAAAATATTATCATTGGCAAACTGAGAGGGAGAATTAATTTCATGTGCGATCCCGGATGCTAGTTGACCCACTGCTTCCATTTTCTGTGCATGGACTAGCTGAGTTTCTAATTCCTTGCGCTGTTGCATTTCCAGTTTCAATTTTTCATTGCTCTCCTGCAGTGCGGCTGTCCTCTTTTTAACCCTTGCCTCCAAGCCGGCAATCAGACCCCTGAGCCTCTTGGTGACCGAGCGTATCTCATAAGGGCCAGATTCAGCCAGATTGAATGGTTTATTGTGATCGATCGAGTTCTTGGCCGCAGCTTCTAGTTTACGAATCGGACTGGCAAAACTCTTATAAGTTACAATGGCAAGCGTACCAACGAGGACCAGGTACATTCCACTAACAAAAAAGAACAGTACGGTATTGGCACTCTCTTCTTCCCTTAGGGCCAGAATTTTCTTCTCCATCCCCTGTTTAGATTCCCACATCCGCTGTTCCGCACTGGATTCCAATGTGTTCAAGTGTTGAGAAATGCTTTCTTGGGCATCCTGATAAGCCTTTCTTGCAACTTGCAATTGTGCCAATTTATTTTTGGATGCGGAGAGGGCAGATTTCTCCATTGCAGAAATCGCATCTTCTAATTCCCTAATCCCAGCAAACAAGGGACGAAGTACAGACTCGGGGTAATTGCTTGCATATTTGGCTGAAATTAAATTCAGGCCCTCTTTGGAAAGGACGAGTCGGTCGCGCACCACTCCGTATATACCCAAAAAGTTTTGAGGATATGTTTCAAAAGCCTCAAAACATCCGCGAGTTGTAGATAGAAACGCATGAATGTCCAAATACTCGCTCGAAGAATCACCAGAATTTTTACTTTCCTGCTCAAGTTCCCGGCTCGACTGATTGATGCCTGACAACATCCACCAACCAATAATGCCCACTATCAATGCCCCACCCAGACTACCAGCAGATAGCAATCCAATGTATGACCTAACCTTCATAATCGAAGTTATATTCGATTATGGTTTGGGTTGTTAAGCAACAGGAATCATAACATTAATTTTTTTGGGAAACGGAAATTGGGAATAGCATGCGATGTAATTTCGTATTACTTTAAGCAGGGCACGATCGATGTCTGCCCCGGAAGATGCAATCAACATAGAACCATCGAGCAAAAGGTCTTCATTTAACCTCATGCCCTCTTCAAGTTTACGGGTATCAATTTCTTCCAGAGAATAACTATGGGCATCGGCATCTAGAAATTGAGTCAAACCAGCGACAACTTTTTCATCATAAGTTTCCGTTCTCGATTGGAGAGTTTGTAAAATAAGGCAATCTTCATGCCCCTGCTCATGATAGTAATCATAATCCAATCCAACCCGCAAAACCGAAGCTGCTGTGCGAATACCCGACCCGTCCTCAACTTCATACTTTGGCTGGATATCTACACGCTGAAGGATTTCACGGATATCTTCCAGCCCTGGGATTAAGTCCACGATTTTAAGGGTTTCTTCGGGCAATTCACGGATCATTGCCTTAACCTCTGGAGTCAAGTCTTTCCTGTGATATACAGCCTCACTTAGATGCTGGGGAATAGAAAGGTATGCAATTTGTGAAAAAATGGCCGCAACCCCAAGCCGCCAAGATTCTTCAAGTTTCATCTCTTCGGCCAATCCGTTGACCAACCTCCTCACCCTCTGGGCACGTCCAAAGAAAAGAGGCTGGGCAGTTGCAAGAGATTGAGCAAGGGCATCAACCGCACCTCTGAGTGTCTTATCAAGCAAGATTCTCTTGCTTATAATTAGATGGTGTTGATCGATCGCATCTTTGAGTACTTTTCTTAAATCTTCCGGAGGGCATGGTTTGGAAAGCATGCGGAAAACATTTCCCTCATTTACCGCTGCCATCGCCGACTCAAAATCAGTATGTCCTGTTAATAAAACTGTGACTACTTCGCTGTTTAGTTTTTTAATGGAAGAAAGCATTTCTGCTCCATTCATATTAGGCATTCGCATGTCTGATAAAACTACTGCAAAGCCACCTTCTCGTTGAAATAATTCTAGGCCTTCTTTGCCATCTGAGGCTAAATGAAGATCAAACTTGTCTCTTAAATTTAATGTAAAGCCTCTCAAAATAGACTCTTCATCATCCACGCATAATATTTTGTTATTTAAACTCATCTGGGACTAGAGTGATATGAACAAAGATCGATCAATAATCAATAGACATTCAAAATATTAGCTTATTTTCTTCTAAATTTGCCAATTTTGTTTTTAACGACTTGTTCATTTTTCCAATTCTCTGGTCTTGGAAAGTCCTGATTCTTCAGTAGATCGTCCAGGGTTACTTCCTTAGATGGTACGCCACTCTCTGGCACTTCTACTTTGGCAATCCAGGCAATTGCATTGAGAACAAGTCTCCTTGCATCCAAAGATGCCCAGTTTTCATGAAAATGCGCACCTGTGAATCCAAAGCCTCTGCCATAATTATAGTCTTCACCCCGTTGGTATGCCCATGCCACATGCTGAGCTTCTTTTCGCTTAAGCACTGCTTGGGCAACATTTGGATTACCATGATGAGGATGACTTTCCACACCGGGTTTTAACCGTTTCATGGTATTTTCTGGAGGATGGGCAGACAGAATGGGTGTAATCGAACCAATGGCTGATGTTGCCTCACGAAATCTCATATGGTAGTACCACTCATCATGCATTTCAAAGGGTAGCACACCCTGGGAGATAGGATGTTGTGGGAGTAGTTTAAACTCTGCGTTCCAAACTGGATTCACAGACCAATAAGGCTCAAAATATCCACCCATCCACTTCAGGAAATGATCACCTGCCGGACCTTTGGTAGTTTCTACTCCATAATGGATACAGGCTAACCCGACACCTCTTCGCATGATCTGGTCAAATTGCCCGAGATGCTTGTTGAGCAAATGCCGAACACCCCCATCACATGCAACCACGACTGCGGCTGCATCATTAAATACACTGGCGTCTTTGGGATAGCCTCCTTCAGCAACCACCACTGGTTCGATACCTATTCCGGCCTCCTTTAAGTGCTCGGCCAATAGTTTGCAACCTGCTGCGTGCTCATGAGCAAAAAAGCCATGACTCTTTGGTCCTGCCACAAATACAACCTTTTTGTCTATACCAAATACAGGCAGAAAAAAAGCATTTACCACGGCAAAGGTGAGAAAGGTTTTTGAGAAAAGTTTCATAAATATAATTTTGTAAAAATAATGCTTAAAAATTTACAAATAAGCAGTTTGGGGCAGGATTTAAATCGTTAAGTAAATCCAAAGTAAATATTTTTGAATAAACCTGCAGCAGCCAAGCAAATTTAATTCATCCGTCAAACGAAGGGTTTTAGTTCTCGGAACTATGTATTTCTTTGAGGGACAAATAGAATCGATAAAAAAGTGGGTCCTGCTCGCCAATTTGGATTAATATATCATCACCCATCTTTTCGAAAGAGGAGCCCAGACTTAAAACCAGTTCCCGGTTGCTAACATTTTCAATTTCTGGATCATCCGCATGCAGTTGGCGATATTCACGAATTACATCGCACTCAAATGTGGGCTCCGCTTCAGAAGGTTCCAATCCCTGCACATTGGTGATAGCTAGTTGAGAAAGGTTACCCTCCAGTCTGCCCAGTAGATTTCCATCAAGACTATTATTTGATTCATTTTCCGATTGAGCATTCTGTTCTGCTAATTCTATCGGGCGAAAGAACTCCAAACTGTTGAGAATGTATGAAATGGTATTTGAAGAAAGAGCCATATTTTCAAGTTCTGAATCCTCAAAGATAAGACCTGAAAGCCGGGCATGGTAAATATTATCATTTTCACGGTTCAATCGGGCTCTTTGAATTAAGGAATCATCTATTTGCTTATCTGTTTTACCCTTGCTTATAATACCCATGAACCAAGAAGACTCGGAGGTATCCAAGGCTACTTCTTCGCTTGGGTTTTTGACAATTAGGGCAGTTAATAGATTGCTTTCATTCCGAGCTGCATCTGCGATTGTCTTAACTGCCTTTCCTTGTGCATATGCAAATACCTTTTCTGAAAAATTCGGGTACTGGGCCTTCAAAAACTTGAGCTTTGCCTGTAACTCATCCGGGGCTTGAGGGTGAAGCAAGACACATGCAATTCCATGATTGAGCAGAAAGGAGAATGCACTTTCCAGTCTGGCAAATTCAGTTTCATAAACCGCTCTTGAACCAGGCGGAATGATATGGACGAACAGTGCCTTGGAATAGCTCACTGGTAATCCTTCCCTGCGGGCCAAGCCAAGTTCTACATCACCAGGTGTGGCTGGGCGTCTCATCCCAGGCAAAACAACACCTTCGACCATACCCAAATCTACGATCTCAAAATTTCGGAGAGGATTTACTTGTTTGATCGCAAAGTTGAAGTATCTGTCCCGGGCAGGTCGATCAAACCTAGTAATTTTTTTTGCATATTCAAACTCCTGTTTAAGTAAGGATAAAGGAGTGCTTCGTTGCGAGGCGATGCTGGGAGGAGTAACAAAATGGTCTAAAGGGAGTTTTTTGAGGATTGGATTTGCTCCGGCAACCTCTGGGGTTCCCCAGGCAAATTGAAGGCGCCAATTTGCATATGGTTCCACGAGCCTGTAACTGGCTCCTTCTATCAAAAATAAGGAAAGTACAAAAACTGCAGATATTAAAATGAAATTTATGGATTTATGAATCATGCAATTTTCAAATTTTCAGAGGTTTTAGGTTCCCCGGATTTCTCCCCTTGTTCCTTTTCAGGTTCTGCTTCTGGCACCGTGTCATCCACGGAGCCCTCACCCTTCTGCGTTTCTGTTTCCGCAATAGGTTCTTCATCCCTTTCTGTTGGATTTAAGCTATCCTCCGAAGAAGAAATATCTGTATCACTTAAATCCTCAGAATTACTTTCAGTTTCTTCCTTGGACCCAGAATCCTCTTTGCTTTTACCATCTTCTTCTCCAGTTTCTGGAAGAGGTTCCCCGTCTGCAGATTCATTCCCTTCCCCACCGGTTAGTTCATCAGAATTATCAATATCCTTATTTGAGTCAGTTTCAGAAGTTTCAGCCTGCACATCTGGATTATCTGTGGGTTGCTGGGATTCATTGCTTGTTTCTTCCTCCACCTTGGAAGATGCAGTGGTTGATGGCTTGATAGCTTCTGTTCCCTTTACATTTTGTGTGGCATTTTTTTCGTGTTTTGGACGTTTGACCCGCATGGCATACCACAACAAAAATATACCGGACAGGTAAGTAATTGCGGTTAAGCCAAAGATGGCAGATTTTTCCGATAGCTTAATCACTTCAGTTCCATTGATTAAACAAATCCAGAACAAACCAAGGATTGTAAATAATGCAGCAGATGACAACGCACTAAGGAATCTAAACTGCAATGAGATTCTCGGTAGATAACTCAGCAAAATTAAGAACAGCGAACTAAGTCCAACACATCCAGAAATGAGTAATTTTAGAAGGTGAATTCTTTGCCCTGGATCCAGGCTGGGTGAAAATTGCAGAAAATCTGTAATGGTAAAACCGGCAAACCTGTAGTTCAAGATCACTACAATAAAGTGATCCATTTTGAACAGATTATACTCCAAAGCAGACCATAAAAAAACCAACAAGAGTAAACCGACAGTTCCGGTTGTGAAAAAAAGGCTTTTACAAAGGGCATGCATGGGCAAAATTAGTCTTGGTAAATCGTTCAAAAGATTCCCTTCATGGCAAGTGAATCTTTATGATTGTAAAAATATATCGTTAAATTCCTAGATTTTTGAACGAATACGCAAATGATCCCAGTACATTTTCTCTTCTGCATAGGAAAATCCCCAGACGGCACATTTTCCACTACGGATTTTTCCATCCACTACAGTACTTGACCCCAACATTGATTGCTCAGGGTCTGCTTCCCTGGAAACTTCAAGTTCTACACCTGTTTGCTCTTTGTGCGAATTCCACTCTAGCCGAAGCTTAATTCGCATCCATTCGGTAGATGACCAGTTTACGGCAAACGCTCTTTGCCAATCATCTTCATAAAAGAGGATAATTTCCCGAGATGTTGGATTCACCCGGAACTTTAATCCCCTTATTCCCCCTAAAGCTCCGGCAAAAACATTATGCCTTCTGCTCTTAAATCCTCCCAGGCAGGAAAAAGAAAGCTCAAGGCTTTCAGCTGCGAGTCGTGGTCCAAAAAGGAATCCATGCTCGCCCACAGGAGTGCCAGACATAGCCAGGCACTTTCTGCCATCTTTCGATGTAACCTTAAATTCTCCATCCAATACAAAAAAGTCATCTGGTAATTCATCATTCCCCACTTGATCAAACTTTTCTTCGTATACTGTTTGCCATACTTGTGTATGGTCGGGCAAAGTTTCTGCCCACACACCAATGCAGACAAAGTGGTAAAGCAAAGGGATCAAAAATTGGTTCAATCTTTTTTTATTCATCTCGCAAAGCATCAAAGGATTGTTGTTTTAATCCAATCTGAACCGCAAGAAATAAGCTAAGATAAGAAAACGCTAATAAACTTGCCCCAAATCCTAATACACTGATTGGGGAAAGGTTCTGTTTCTGCTCGACCATAGCCGGGATCAAGCCAAACAAACCAGCCACCAGTCCAAGAACTAAACCTGCCCAAATCACCCGCTTATTTTCATTCATGGCAATGTTTTGTAAATGTGCTAACGAAAATCCTATTGCATCTAATATTGCCTGTTCTTGTCTGCGTTCCCATAGATTTCTTAACACAAGGACAAATAGTCCAATCGTTCCCAAAAGTACTCCCATCCCACCCAGTGCTTGAAAAATAGATAAATAGGTATTTTCGACCATTCTAAATTGGCCCATTCGCTCGTGGGTCGACTGGACCCGTGCCCCATAATTTAACAACCTTTCTTTTAAGTGCCCCACTACGGAGTCTACCATTCCACTGCCTCCAATCCAAAATTCCTTGTAGCCTCCCTTGCTGGGAAACTTTTTTTGCCAGTCTTTTTCCGAAATATATAACCCCCCTTGCAAAAAGCTCCCCTTTATCACTGCTGCCAATTCTACCTCAAACCCTTGCCCTTCTCCATCCATATAGGTAATCCGATCTCCTATCCTTTTTTTTAAAGACCACATTAGGGTGCTCTGATCAACCGCTGCCAATAGAACATCAGAGTGCTCCGGTTTTTTTAATGATGTCCAATTCCCGTCGATAAAAATAAACCTGCCCTTCACTTGATCAACTGGTATGCCCAGGAGAGGAGGTTGTTTGGATTGATACAAGTTCAAACAACTTGCATCATCTCCATCCTGAGACCGCAATGGTACGATCGATACATCCTCGAAGAGATGAGTATTAAAATCAAACAGCTCACTCGCGTCCTTACTCAATAAATCATCATAGAGGGGCAAGCTCGTTTTCATGATGTAGGAGAAACCACCCGTTGCGGATTGAAAATCATTCGATTGTTCGGGCGGACTCTGCCTAAATGCACCCGCACCAACAACCAGAAATGTACCCACTGCAAGCATACCCACGACAGTCATTTTTCTTCCTCTGCGATAGTCCAAATGTAACAGTAAATCCTTCTTTTTCCTAATATCTATAGGCCCTGCAACTGCTTGGTTTCCAAAAAGCCGAATCATTCCTCCCAGCAGGACCATTGCCCCACACCCAAAGAAAGTTGGACCCGCCGGAAGATCAAAAAACCAAGAATAAAAGACGGTGCCTATTAACATTGTCCAGACCAGGATCTTTGTACCTATCCATCCCCATTTCCGGTATTTGATCTTTGTCGGCGAGCTTGGTTTCTCGAGGAACTCACCCGCCTGGATCAATTCAATCGGCCGGCTTTTCAACTGTCTTCGAAGCACCCATAATAAGGAAACCAGTGCGACCAAAAAGGAAGCACATGTTCCAGTTATGATAGAATCCATGCTTGGCAGATAAAAGATATCGAGTTTCGAGACTGCCCCTCCCCACGCCCCATTTAACATCCACAAAACCGCATGCCCAAAAAACCAGGACCAACCAAGGCCCATCAATGTGCCCAGCAAACAAACCAAAATTGCTTCCACTGAGATTATTAGGTTTACTCTCCCTGGGGTGTATCCCAAAGAAAGCAACATACCAACCTGCCGGTTTCTTTGCTCTAGCGAGAATCCAAAAAGCAACGCACTTAGAGATAGCCCAGCCAGTACCACAAAGAGCCCAAAAGACAGAAAAAGCTGACTGAAGTCTACGGGGCCAGAAATGGCAGCTTCAGCATCTTTCATTAAGTCCAATCGCTGGATACCAAAGTTTGACGGGCTTAGATTGTTGAGTAATTGCTGATTTAAATCCTCGGCCTTTTTCTCTCCATTTATTCGCAACCCGGTCAAATTCCCCCATCGGGTTCCCCACATCTCCTGTGCCGCCTGCAGGGAGAGAAATGCCTTGGGACTTCCTCGATATTCGTCCCAATAAGTCTCATCCTTTGGCCGTATCTTATGCTTGATGGGAATACCTGTATCCCATTCCCCACAATTTTCGGCATCACTGAGCCCGGGAAACCTCGGCGTCCAGTCGCTCTCCTCACCAGGGGGAATTTTTTCTGGCATGGGTAAGATTTTTCCAACCTCAAAATACCGTTTCTTTTCAATTAGTTCTCGGCGCTCACCCACCACATAATATTCCAGACTGATCCGATCTCCCACACTCAAATTCTGGTCTTTTGCAGCCCATTGGTTTAAAGCAATTTTTGTATCCTCCCAGTCCGGCCCAAGAATCCCATCTGGATGGAGCTCCACCCCTGTTACCATCGAATAAGGAATGAGGGAGGAATTTGTATCCTCTCGCCCCTCTGGCCTGCCAATCGAATTTACCAAATAGGTTAGCTCGCCCTGAAGGGTGGGGTTTATTTGTCTGGCTGTATGAACAACCCTGTCCGACAAAAAAACACTCCGGCTTCGAAGATTCCATGCATTTGGGGAACGAAGCTTTTTTATTTGCAGCCCTGCATCTGCCAAAGTCCAGCAACGCTCCATTGCGTCCATCATTGGATCGATTGGTTTTTCCCCTGCTCCAACTAAGAGAAGATTCGTAAAGTCTGTCCTTTCCCCATCTGCCGAAAATGAGACAAACATATCCTCCTGAATCATGGATAGCGGGACAAAAATAGTACGGACTGGTTCCATGCTTGCCCGCAAAGAAAAATTGCCCATTGCCCCATGACTGAGTTCGCCCAGATAAGGACGATTCCAGGAAACAAACCGGGCATCTCTTTCCCCGGACAAGGGTGCATCCCTTGAAAACAAGCTGGGCTCCTCTACTCGCAAGACCAAGCGGTCTCCGACCTCGGTTTCCAGCTCAGCTGCAAGATCAGGACTTGCCCAGTAGCCGGCAGTTATCAGGTCGGGGAGTGGTAGGGAGTCTCTGGAAAAATCAAAGAATCTTTGATCGATTCCCAGAACCGTAATGCCACTTGCATGAGTTTTACCATCCGGGGAGGAAAGAGTCCCCATAGTCATGAGTACGGGAGCTACTTTTATGTCACTGTCAAAACCTTCAGTCTTTAGGACACGGTCGGCCAGGTCTGAATGGAAATATCCATGTCCGGATAAAAACACATGGGTGACCAAACCAATACGTTCTTTCGCTTTATAACTTAGGGTTGCACGAACAGAATCTCCAATGGTTAGTGAGCCCACCAGGATCATCGAGGCAAGAGCCAGCCCCAGACATGTGCCCAAGTGTTGCCTTCTCGAATAAGAGAGATTGGCGAAAATCATTCGCCAGATACTCATGGATCTATCGCATTAAGTTTACCATCCTGAAAAGACAGGATTTCATCCATTCTTTTTGCCTGTGTCAGAGAGTGGGTAACCACCAGCATAGTGCACCGGAATTCCTCGTTTAAACGCAGAAGTATATCCATTAAATGATCTGCATTTCCCTGGTCGAGAGCCCCGGTTGGCTCATCCGCCAATAATAATTTTGGTCGGTTGATCAGGGCCCGGGCAACAGCCACTCTTTGTTTCTCCCCTCCCGATAATTGACTGGGCATGTGACTGGCCCGTTCTTTAAGTCCGACCTGCTCGAGCAATTGATAGGCAAGGTCCCGACCAACCGAACCGCCCGCTTCTCCATGGCCGGCAAGTGTGGGAACCATCACATTTTCATGTGCGGTAAGTGCTGGTAAAAGATGGTGAGCCTGAAAAATAAAGCCCATGGTTTGGTTGCGAAATTTTGCCGCTTCATTTGGGGACAATTGATCGACCTGATGTCCATCAACCCAAACCTCTCCACTGGTTGGCTCATCCAATCCGCTCAATAAATTGAGCAAAGTGCTTTTTCCAGATCCGGATGGACCGATCAGTCCGATTGTTCTACCCCTGCTTACCTGCAAACTAAGATCATTCAGAATAGGTTTGGAAAAATCTCCCGTCACGGCAGGATAAGCCTTGGTCAAATTTCTGACATCAATAAAGGGATTCATCTTAATTTCTCATTTTGGTTGATCCATCTGTTCGCTTTCATTTCAAACCTTGGCAAGGTTCCTGGGGGCACACACTCCACCGGAATTCTCAGTGCTAACAAATTATGAATCGCAACCCCCAAAGCATGAGCAACTGCAGTGTCGCACTCCGCCCGAATGAGGGCTTCTTTCATGCCCCGCGATTGCTTAATTCTGACCTCATACTCTTGTACCTGGGGAAAGGTTCGGACAATTCTATCGATTGCAGAAGGGTATAAATTTACTCCCCTGATAATTGCCATATCGTCCGCTCGTCCAAGCACCCCTCCCACTAAGTCAAATGTTGGGTTTCCCAGATCGTCCACTCCCCGGTTTGCCCGTGCCAAATCCCCAGTGCGATAGCGAAGCACTGGAGAACCAGTCCGTCCCAGTGGAGTCAGGACCAGCTCCCCGAGTTCACCATCATCGAGCGGTTGCAAACTGTTCGGGTCAATTATCTCGGCATGATAAGAGTCCAATAATATACGCAAGCCACCCTGCCCACCTGGGGTTTCATATGCCACCGGGCCCACCTCTGTCATTCCATAATGATCAAAAAACAAAGATTTTCCTCCCCAGGCCTGGTCGATCGCCTTACGAATCTCAGGTACACTGCCCCCGCACTCTCCAGCCACAATGATTTTCTTGAGCGAATGACTTTTCAGGGATAATTGCAGTTCCTTAGCTGTTTCAATTAATCTCAGTGCATAGGTGGGTGTACAAAAAAGATACTCAGCTTCATTTTCCAAAATTGCCCGTAGCCTAGCTTCGGTGGATTGCCCACCTCCCGGAATTGCAATGCATCCTTTTTGAACCACAGCTTCGTACGCAGTCCAAAATCCAAGAAAGGGGCCAAACGAAAAAGCAAAAAAACAACGACTTCCCTTCTCCATTCCAGCGGCTTCCATGATCCGCTTCCAATTTTCCAGCATCCATTGCCAGTCCTCCTCTGTATCCATCCAGGTGGTTGGATCACCGGTTGTTCCACTGGTGCGGGAATAGCGAACATATTTGTCTGCGGAATAAGTAAAGTTTCTACCACCAGAGGGGCTGGATGTTCGATCAATTTCCAGTTCCTGCTTGGTGGTTAGCGGGCAGGCTCTGGTAAAGTCATCAAAATCCTTCCATGATTCCCACTCCGTCCATTTGGGAAAGCGTTCTTTTTGAAAATCATTAGATTTACAAATGTTTTTAAAATGAGCCTGAAAACCCTTCCATCTTTGTAACTCCCAATTCTTATTGGTCTGCAAATGCATCATTTTCTTGGTGGATGTTTAAAATCCACTACAATTTGTAATCAGGAATTGGATTGTTCAACTGAAGCGGGAACAGGCTTGGGCGGCTTGGGGGCATGCTTGGTGATCATGTACCCACCCACAGCAGCCAGGGCGATACCCAGAACAAAGGGCCAGTTCACATAAGACCAGTTCCCCTCCTTGGTCGTGCTAACCAAGGCATTGACCATAGGAGCCCCTGCAAAAATGATCGACATGATCACGGGCACATAGGCTGGACTGGGCATTTTTCCAAATGCAAGCAGCACGCCCAGTGCTCCAATGGCACCCAGAGTCCCTGCAATCAGGGACCATTGCCAGCCCTTGACTGGATAGGTCCAAAACGCGATATTTCCCCCCTTTAATTTGAGGATGATCAAAGGTGCAACCACTGCGGTTAAAAAGTAAGCAAGTCCAACCCAAAGAAAAGCCATAATCCTGCCATTTTCTTTGTCTCCCATATTACTGGATCCGATGTGCATACAAACACCATAGGTTCCCCAGCAAATCACGGTTAAAAGTGCAAATTGTAAATAGTGCATAGGACACACTTTCTATAGGTAGCCACCATCAGGCAAACCGATTTTACAGAGTTTCCTGAAATTCAGGAAATGGCATGGTATGGTTTAGTCTTGGTTGAGTGACTGGCTTGCTTTTTCCTGATCTGCAGTCTGCTCAGGAGAAAGAGCGGGGTAATATATGTCCCAATCTTTAGTAGCAGTATCCCAATAAATCATGCCGGGCTGTCCATCGGTATCCTTGGCCAATTGAAAATATAACCAACTATTTGATTCGTGCGAGTAAGCCCACGGATAATAATCCATCCACATCCAGCCCTGCGGATACGATTTTTTGCGGAGTACTCGGACATTATCGACATATGTTTTGTATTCTTTCCAATCCGGATCTTGATCGTTAAATGCAAAAAAACCGTACCAATTCGGATTATAACTTGTTTCGAATTCTAAAACTACTTCATCATTAAGCATTAAATAACCTT
>MDSZ01215330.1_pt1 | contig 27850 bp, 36 predicted proteins | sample 811201 | NCBI WGS metagenome assembly MDSZ01 (sample SAMN05326647, study PRJNA326480) | marine metagenome | isolation source: seawater | place: Indian Ocean: North | collected 2010 | reverse complement strand
ATGGCACTCCCGCTGGGAGTCGAACCCAGATCTTCGGTTCCGGAGACCAATGTTCTATCCATTGAACTACAGGAGCAAATCACTAAAAATATTTGTAAAAGATTTAGCTACACAAGCTAATGAGATTTTTTTTGCCTTAAATTATTATTTTACTAAGAGAAACCCTTAAGCTTTGCAATTCCTTAAAAGTACCTATTACGAAAAGATACTAAAAATGGATTAGGTTCAAAATAAATCTATTATTTAAAATCGAATTAGACTTATCTACTTAGGGAGAAACTTTTTTTGCTCTTTAGTTAAAAAATGATTTAGACCACCTAAAACGAGAGCTACAACTCCTATTTCATACTCAGCAAACAAAAAAGCAGGAACAACTACTGCAATACAAAGGATTGTAATTATTCTAACTTTTTTAACTTTTTTTAATTGAGCTCCACTTGGCCCTTCAGATGCAACTTCCCATCCTTCATCTACTAATTGTTGGAGTTGGAGTTTATATGAATCATCGGATGAGGCTGATTCTTTCCCATACTTTGATTCCAGCTTTGCTTTGAGGAATGGAGCTCTTGTTGCACCAACAATCTCACCTGTTTCAGGATCTCTAAGTATTTTTTTTTTCATATTAAAATATATCTAACAAAATAAATAATTGATTTATCAGTCTAAAAAGTAAAACACTTTGTAATCATAAAATGAGTTATAAAGGGAAATTGTTATGATAATGGAGTAAAATTCTTCATTTAAAATTTATCTACAAACCTAGAATAATAATTGAACTTGATAGAAATCAACTACTTCTTATCTATTGGATAATGTCTGATACAAGGATACCTAGTGTAGGAATAATCATGGGAAGCCAATCCGATTGGCCTACTATGGAAAAATCTGCCCAAGTACTTGAAAAATTTGGAGTCGAATGGGAGGCAAAAGTCGTAAGTGCACATCGAACACCAGATTTGCTGTTTAAATATGCAAAGTCAGCTGAGAGTCGCGGTTTGAAATGTATTATTGCCGGAGCGGGTGGGGCAGCACACCTACCAGGAATGACTGCATCGATGACTATCCTACCTGTTCTTGGAGTCCCCGTAAAATCCAGAACACTTCAAGGAGTTGATTCTCTTTTGTCTATTGTACAAATGCCAGCTGGTATTCCAACAGCTACTTTTGCTGTTGGTGAAGCTGGAGCAACCAATGCCGCACTTTTTGCGATTTCTATACTGGCAACGAATGCAAATGATTCTTTATCCCTCAAACTAAAAGCATTTAGAGACGAACAAAAAGAAAAAGTTGAGGAATCAAAACTTCCTCCATTAGATTTATAAAATGAAATCTAATGGCGACCAATGGATTGGCGTACTAGGTGGTGGCCAACTGGGGAGAATGCTCTCATTGGATGCAAGGAGAATGGGATTTAAAGTATTGTCATGGACTGGAGGAGATCAATCAGGAGCTGCAAATACAGCGGACAAATTATTACATGAACCTTTTGACGACCCTGACGCTCTTGAGAAATTCACTCAATTGGTAAATGTTGCAACTGTTGAATTTGAGAATCTACCGAAATCAATGCTCGAAGAGGTTGAGCAACGAATCCCTCTTTATCCAAACAGCCAAGCTGTTTCAATTTGTCAGCACCGAGAGAAAGAAAAAATATTCCTTTCAAAAAATGGCTTCAGCTGTGCAAACTTTCGAATAGCTGAAGATTTAAATTCTTTTATAAATGGACTTTCAGAAATAAAAACGGATGTAATCGTCAAAACCGCCGAATTTGGATATGATGGAAAAGGCCAATTAAAGTTACCCTCCTCATCAAACAAAAAAGAGATAGAAGATGCATGGAATAAATTTGAGGGTGGTCGTGTGGTTATTGAAGAATGTTATTCCCTTGAATCTGAAATTTCTGTTCTTATTGCAAGAAATCGTGGTGGTGAAATAGAAAGCTATGACCCCGTAGAAAACATTCATAGAAATCATATTCTTGATGTCTCGATTGCACCAGCAAGAGTTGAAAAAAAGGTGTTAAAAGATGCAACTAATATAGCCAAAGAAATTGCAATCGCACTTAATTATGTTGGTATCATGGCAGTTGAATTCTTTATCTCAACTGACGGACGACTGGTTGTTAATGAGATTGCACCAAGGCCACATAATTCGGGACATCATACCATTAATGCTTGTGTTTGTTCTCAATTCGAAAACCAAACAAGGACAATAACTGGACTACCATTGGGGAGTAGTAGGCTACTTTCGCCAGTGATTATGATGAATTTATTGGGTGACCTTTGGAAATATGAAACTTTATCCCCTGATTGGTCTTCTATCACCTCAATACCTGGAGCTTCGCTACACATTTACGGAAAAAAAGAAGCACGAAAAGGCCGTAAAATGGGACATGCCAGCTTTCTTGGTAATTCTGTGAATGAAATTTTAACTTGTGTAAATTCTATTCGCGAAGAATTAAAACTGCCCAAAATATAAAGATTTAATGCATATAATTGGCTTCTAATAGTCCATTTATTTTATTTGTCTGTTATAGTTTTCAAAAAAAATTTTAATTATTATTGACAAGTACACCCAAAATGAGATTGAGTCTCAATATCAATTGAGATTGAGTCTCAATATCAAAAAGATCTATCTCAATAAACAAACAAACTTACAATATGAAAAACAAAAATAAACTACTCTTGTCCTTGAGTGCAATTTTTGCACTTAACAATATCGGGTATTCCCAAAATAATGCACCAGAACTATCTCCAATGAGTGTTCTTGGCTCACAAGGTGAAGCACCTATGTTATCCTCTGGCATGAAAACATCGTTGCCTATCAAAGACCTTCCTAAAAGCGTCTCAATCATTACAGATGACCAAATTAAAGCACAAGGTTTGAAAAGTGTTGGGGATATTATCGACTACACACCTGGTGTAAATAATTCTCAAGGTGAAGGGCATCGTGATGCTGCTGTAATTCGTGGCGTTCGAACAACTCAAGATTTTTATCGTGATGGAGTTCGTGACGATGTTCAGTACTACAGGCCTTTATATAATATAGAACAGGTTGAGGTGCTTCGTGGTCCAGACGCTCTTCTTTCCGGATTCGGAGGAGGTTACGGATTGATCAATCGTGTTTCCAAAAAAGGAAAAATCGGAGAAGATTTCACAGTTGTGAGCGGAAGCATTGATACTTTCGGTGAACACAATGTACAACTCGACAAAAATATGCAGCTCAACGATAAGACTGCACTTAGGGTCAATATTTTTGGCGAAAATTTAGAAAATCACAGAGACTTTTACTACGGGGATGGTTTTGGCCTAAATCCCACCCTTAAATATGACTTAGGTGATGGAAGCACACTCGATATATCTTATGAATATCTTGATCAAGAGCGTTTCATTGACCGTGGTATCCCTACCGGTGCTGACAATAAGCCTGTGAAATCATTAAAAGATATTGTTTTCGGTGATCCTACTGAAAACTATTCCACACACGAAGCTCATATTCTTCGTGCAATCTTCGAACATCAGGCAACTGATAATTTAAATGGTCGTTTATCGGCAAGTCACAGCAGTCACGATAAGATGTATCAGAACTTCTATGCCTCTGCTTACGATGCAGCTAACAATACAGCGACTCTAGATGGATATGTTGATACTACTCAACGTAAAACTTCAATTCTCTCATATGATCTTACTGGAGAATTTGAAACTGGTGGTATTGCTCATAACATCACATTCGGTGCTGAATACTTAGAAACTGACAATGACAACGATCGTTATAATGCAGTTTGGCTTCCAGACTATAATTCGGATTTAGATACTGAAGTCTTTTCTATTGCGAGACCTATAAATCTTTCTGGTGGAGTAGGTGTAAATAATGATGGTAATACAACAACCAATTACTACACAGGAGCAAACCGTCAGAGAAACGACATGACTTTCGCTGACATTAAAGTGCTTTCTTTTTATCTGAACGACGAAATAGCATTAACAGATTCTTTAGACCTAGTTCTTGGTGCCCGATTTGACAACATGGACATTGGAGTATCTGGTACAACTACAGGATCAGATGAAGATGATACCATATCTCCACGGATCGGGTTAATATTTGATTTAACTGAGGAAGCTACAGTATACGCTAGTTTCAGTGAAACATTTGCTCCAAAAGCAGGTGACCAGTACGCAAAGGTTAGTGCGAATGATGACAAAATTGATCCCGATACTTTTGAAAACCTCGAATTTGGTTTGAGATACGACCTACCTATGGGTCTAAGCTTTAGTGCGGCTTACTTTGAAGTGGAGGCAAACAAGCCAGAATATGATACCGCTACTATGACGAGTTCAATGGTTAAATCGGATATTAGTGGATACGAACTTCAACTTATCGGTTCTTTAACTGACAAATGGTTTATCAGTGCTGGTTACACAAATTTAGATGCTAAAGCTAACGGTGGTAATCCACTTCGAGAAGCGCCTGAAAATATGTTTTCCATATGGAATAACTATACCGTTTCTGACCGCCTTGCTTTAAATCTTGGTGTTATTTATCAAGATGAAAGTGTTATCAAAACAGGTAGCTCAGCTATCCTTCCAGAGTATTACCGCGTTGATGCAGGAGCAACTTATGCCTTAACAGACAGTACTATGGTGGGTCTTAACATTGAGAACCTTACTGACGAGCTTTATTTTCCGCATTCTCACAGCACACACCAAGCTTCCGTGGGTGCACCAATTAATGCGATGTTAAGTATAACAAGTAGCTTCTAATTAATATCAATCAACGAAATCTTTGTTTGTTTCAAGTTTGTTACCTTGAAAATATTGTTTTTGTTTTCGGGCAAATAACAAAAACGGAACGCCTCGTCCCGGTGGCTTAAACGGGACGAGGTAATATTTCAGAACAAAATAAGTCTAAGTTAGAAAATTGCATTAGACCTTCGTTAAAGTTTTCACGAAGGTCTTTTGTTTAAAACCTCAATAATTTAAAATCCTCAATATTGACACATAAGCTAGATTAAGTAATAATATGACCTAAATGCTCGGTAGCTCAGTGGCAGAGCAGGTGACTGTTAATCACTTGGTCGCTGGTTCGAATCCAGCCCGAGCAGCCATTTTGTTAAGTCTGTAATACCTATTTCTCAATATCAAGTTCTGGCCATCGTGCTAGTTTACGATGTAAAGTCCTGCGGCTTATACCCATTAACTCTGCTGCTTTGGTTCTGTTTCCATCAGAACTTAATAAGGCATTTCTAAGTAACCTTTTTTCATTTTCTTCAACAGATAGAGTAGGTTTTTTAGAAATTTCTAAATTTTTTAAATTATTTGATTGATCAAAGAATCGTGGATCTAGATCGTAGGATGAAATTTCTCCTCCACGGTTTAAAACAACAATATTTTCGCAAAAGTTTTTAAGTTCCCTAATATTCCCTGGCCATGAATATGAATTCAGGGCTGCTATTGCTTCTGAAGTAAGCTTGGGTACAGGAAAATTGTTTTCATGAGAAAAGAGAGTTAAAAAATGATCCAATAATAAAGAAATGTCATCACTTCTCTCTCTGAGTGATGGTAATTCGATAGTTACAACATTCAAACGATAATAAAGGTCTTCTCTAAATTCACCTTTTTGAGTCATATCAAGAAGATTTTTATTAGTTGCACATACCAACCTAGTATCAATTTCAATAGTTTTTAAACTTCCCAATCTCTCTATTGATTTCGTCTCAAGAAATCGAAGCAGCTTAATTTGAGTAGCTGGATCAATTTCTCCAATCTCGTCCAAAAAAAGAGTGCCTTTATTGGCAGATTCAAAACGGCCAATTCTTCTTTCAGATGCTCCTGTAAACGCACCTTTTTCATGACCAAATAATTCACTTTCTAAAAGATTGGAAGGCAGTGCAGCACAATGAACAGGAACAAATGGACCACGAGATCTATCACTATTCTGATGAATGGATTGAGCAATTAATTCTTTACCGGTACCTGTTTCACCATTAAGCAGAACAGTTGCTTTAGAAGGACCAACTAATTTGACTTTTTCAAGAACCCTCTCGAGGGCAGTTGATTTCCCCAAAATACCCTCAAAGCTGAATTTCTTATCAAGACGGTGATGAAGATTTTCATTTTCCTTAGCTAATTTTTTGCTATCAATTCCACGTTTTATTAAAAGTTCTAACTTTTCAAGGTTCACAGGCTTAGAAAGAAAATCAAAGGCCCCTCTTTTCATTGCTTCGACGGCAATATCAACCTCACCATAGGCTGTCATCATGATACAAATAGGTGCTGATTCTAAAGAAATCGCACGGTCAATAACTGACATTCCAGATTCAGTACCCATCTTTAAATCAGTCAAAACAACAGATAAAGGTTCCGTATCCATAACATTGAATGCTTCTCGAGGATTTGCTGCTAAAAAAATCTCAAATTTATCCTCTAATGCCATTTCCAATCCGTCACGAGTATGTTGCTCATCATCAACTATAAGTAAATTGGGTTTCATAAATTTGATTAGGAAGAAATGTTTGTTTCTAAAAATTTACCACGAGATGAATTTCTTGGAAATCGTAATGTTACAATAGTTCCAGCACCAGATTTACTATCTATTCCAATATCTCCACCATGATCTCTCATAATTCTGTGAATTATCATCATACCAATTCCATGCCCACTCTCTTTAGTAGTATAATACGGCTCGAAAACCTTTGATAAATTTTCTTTATCTATACCGATTCCATGATCAATAAATTTAACAAAAACAAAACGGTCTTCTTTTCCGATAATTATTCTAATTTCTGAATTGTTTGAGATGGCATCGATTGAATTACCTAAAACATTAAAAAAGACCTGTTTTATTTGCTCGCTATCACCATTAATTAAAGGCTCACGAATACCAGCCTCCATTGAAATATTTATTTTTTTAGCACTTAGTTCATCTTTTTTTAGATGCACTGTTTCTTCCAAAACATGTAAGAGATTTATCTTTTTAAAATCTGGGGCTTGTGGTCGTATGGCTTTTAGGAAGTGAGATATTATACCATCCAGTCTTTCAACTTCATTTATACAAGTTTCCAATGATTTTTTCTCTTTTTCAGAGTCATCTTTTCGTTTTGCCAAGTTTCTTCTAAGAAGTTGTAAGTGTATATTTACTGAATTTAAAGGATTACCTAATTCATGTGCTACTCCAGCAGCAAGATCCATAATGCTAGAAACTTTTTCGCTTTCTATTCGCTGATCTAAACTAACTTTATCCTTTGTTATATCTGTAATAATTAAAGCAAGACCTATTTTTTCATGCTTGTCTTGATTATTAACTGTTTCGTTAATTGGAACCGCATACAGTCTTATATAACGTAATTCAGGATAAGAAATTTCCATTTCTCTTACAATCACTTCAGCCTGAATGCCCTCTTTGCCCTTTCCATATCCAAGTGCTTGAGCAATATCTGGTGCAGCACGAATAAGAGATGTCTGACCAATCATATTTTCCTTCAAACCAATCAATCTTTTCCCCTGAATATTTGCATAACTAATACCACCATCATCATCTAGAACAAGAATCCCATCCCTCATTACATCAAAAACTGTTTCCAATAATTTTCTTTCTCTCGCTAATCTTTGGACCAGAATCCCAAGATTAACTTCATCTAGGTCATCAAGTCTCCCTAGGACTTTATCAAGTGGGCTTTTTGATGTTTTCACATTAAAATTATATCAAAAATTTGTTTAGCAATTATTTCTTTTTTCGAAATCTCTAAAACTATTTTTTCTTCTTTTTGAGAAAATAATGTAACCTGATTAAACTGAGAATTAAATCCTGAATTTTTCTTGGAGACATCATTTAAAATAATCCAGTCAAGATTTTTGCGATGCAATTTTTCTATGGCATTCTTTTCACAATTTTCAGTTTCTGCTGCAAAACCAATTAGGATTTGAAAATCATCCTTTTTTTTTCCGAGTTCATATAAGATATCCTCAGTTCGTTCAAATTCTATTTTATCAGGAAATGCATTTTTCTTTATTTTTTCACTATATATTTGTTTTGGTCTATGATCACATACTGCTGCACTCATAATAATGATATCAGCCTTATCAAAGTAAGAATAGATAGCATTTGCCATTTCTTTGGCAGTTTCGACATACGTTGTAGTTATACCATCGATTTTGGGTTCACTTACCGGACCAGAAACTAAATTAACATGAAAATCTCTTCTACATGCTTCGTGAGCTATGGCATATCCCATCTTGCCTGACGAAGGGTTTGATATGAATCTAACTGGATCTATCCATTCTCTAGTAGGACCAGCTGAGATCAAACAGTTATATTTTCTTAACATAAAATATTAGGGCGGACATTATAAAGTTTTCGTGCTTAAAGATTAGAAGTAATGATTCAACCAAATAACAATTATAGTAAACCTAAAAAGGAGAATATGTTATTAAACATATGTTTTAATCTGATATTGCCAATTGTTCTACTCAGAAAAGGCGAAGATTGGTTTTCTAACTACCTAAGTAATTTTTTTGAGGTTCAGAAGGATAGTTCTCTTGCAGCTTCGATTGTCCTAATAATAGCAATTTGCTTCCCTATTGGATACGGAATTTATGATTTTTATCGAAGAAAAAAAATAAATTTCTTATCAACATTAGGTTTTGTAAGTGTGATTTTAACTGGCGGAATAGGATTAATTCCTGGAGCAACGGCTTCCATGTTTGCTATTAAAGAAGCAGCTTTACCAGCAATTCTAGGAGTTTTAACTATTTTAACATTAAAAACCCAAAAACCTTTAGTAAGATTATTTTTGTATAATCCTGATATCATCGATGTTAACAAGGTGGATCAGGCACTTGAGAGTCGTGGCACTACAAAACAATTCAATGAACTATTAATAAAGTGTACTTGGCTATTAGCTTTAACATTTATTTTTAGCGCTTGTCTTAATTACTTTTTGGCCACTTACATTGTTGTTACAGAACCTTCGATTGATAAATCTGCTTTCAACGATGAAGTCGGTGTCATGATGGGATTAAGTTTCCCAGTTATAAGTTTGCCATGTATGGTTGTATCAGGATACGCATTCTGGCTTCTAATCAAAGGTATCCGAAAATTCGCTGGATTTTCGATTGAAGATATAATTAATAAATGATCGGTGACACCAAAATGGTGGTATCACTCAAACAAAAACTACCTATTTTCTAAAGATTTGTAAGGTCGCAATGTATGACCTTGATAAATTTGCCTAGGACGGTGTATTTTTTTTCCGTTTTCTGCAATTTCTTTCCAATGAGCCAACCATCCAGGTGTTCTACCGATTGCAAAAAGAACAGTAAACATATCAGTCGGAAATCCTAATGCTTGAAGTATTATTCCACTGTAGAAATCAACATTTGGATAGAGTTTTCTATCAATAAAATAGGAATCCTTAAGTGCTTCTTCTTCCAATCTTCTTGCAATAGAAAGTATTGGTGAGGTTACTCCGAGAGAAGCCAATGCTTCGTCGCAAGCAGATTTGAGAATTTTAGCCCTAGGATCGTAATTGCGATAAACACGATGACCAAAACCCATCAAACGGGTCTTTCCTTGCTTGGCTTCCTCTATGAATCGACTTCCATCGTCACCTGATTCATGAATGTCATTAAGCATTTTAATAACTGCCATGTTAGCCCCACCATGCAAGGGTCCCCACAAAGCCGACACCGCACCAGCTAGTGAAGCAAAAGGGTTTGCTCCCCCTGAGGCAATCATTCTACAAGTAGAAGTTGAGCAATTTTGTTCATGGTCAGCGTGTAAAAGAAAAATTAAGTCCAATGCGTTCACCACAGAAATGGGAGTGTCCTTGTTTTCTTCTTCTGAGCCAAACATCATATTAAGAAAGCCTTCGCAATAGCTTTTATCTTTTACAGCTTTAGGCAAAGAATTATCATTTAATGATCTATAACGAGTCGCAGCAATCGTTCGTACAACGGAAATAATGAGAGCAGCAGTGTTGTCAAAGGCGTCTAGATCTTTATCACGAAGATTCGTACAAAATTGTGGATAACAACCACCAAGTGCCTGTAAAGCAGACGCAAGAACACCCATCGGATGAGTTTCTTTGGGAAAAGCTTTTATTGAAGCAACTACCTCAGCTGGTAGTTCGGCAAAGCCGTCAATTCGTTTTTTGAACTCATTTAATGTAGAAGAACTTGGTAATTCTCCATAAATCACAAGATAACAAGTCTCCAAAAAGTTTGAATTAACAGCAAGGTCTGCAATATCGTAACCACGATATCTTAAAATACCTTTATCGCCATCTATGAACGTAACCTTACTCTCACAAGAACCTGTATTTCCATAGCCATCATCAAAGGTGATTAACTTGCTCTGCTTACGCAACAAACTTATGTCTATAGCACTTTCTGATTCGGTACCCTCGAGCAGATCAAGTGTGTAAGCGTTTTCGCCAATAGTCAGAGTTGCATTGTTGTTCATTTGTAGTTGGGGTGTAAAAATAGAATGCGATATTCTAGGGAGAATAATCTGCATCTATCTTTTCAATGAAATTTCGATAAATTTGCAATCCTTTTGACTGACTTTTTTCAGGATGAAACTGGGTTGCAAAACAATTTTTGTTTAAAATTCCACTTACAAATGAATATCCATAATGTGTTAAAATTGTATTTATTGAATTATCCTTAGGAACGACATGATAACTATGCACAAAATAAAATTGGTCAAAATTTGTTAAAGTTTCAGATATTGGATCACCCGAAAGAGAATTCCAATCTACAGAATTCCAGCCCATATGAGGAATTTTTAATCCATCATTTAAGGAAAATTTTTTTACATAACCTGGAAAAATACCTAAACCAGGTTTTTCTCCCTCCTCAGACTTTTCAAATAATGCCTGAAGCCCTAAACATACACCTAAGAATGGTTTCCCTAGAGATATCCATTCTTTTATCGCCAAAGAAAAACCTGTTTTTTCTAAAGCTTCCATACATTGGTCAAATGTACCCTGACCAGGAAAAACCAATGCTTGGAGCTCGGATAAATTATCTGGTGAGGAAATTATAGATGCATTGACACCCAAATGAATGAAAGCTTTTTGAACGCTTCTTAAATTACCAGTGCCATAATCTAAAATTCCAATATTTGGAAAACCCATAATTAAGGATGTTTGGACTTAAGAAGAGAGCGTTCCTTTCGTAGATGGTACTTTACCGTCTAGCCTTGGTTCTAATTGGGTTGCTTGATCAATTGCTTTGGCAAATGCTTTAAAGATTCCCTCGGCAATATGGTGAGGTTCTTTTCCATGTTCCAATCTAATGTGTAAATTGCATCCTGCTTCATTAGAAAATGCCTGGAAAAATTCCTTAAATAAAGAAATATTAAAATCACGAACCATGTGCTCCGACGAACTAACTTCGTAAACAAGATAGGGACGATTACTCAAATCTAATGATACACTAACAAGAGTCTCGTCCATAGGAAGGATAAAAAAACCGTAGCGCTTAATTCCAGATTTATCAGACAATGCTTCTTCAAAAGCCTTTCCTAAAGTAATCCCCATATCCTCAACCAAATGATGATAATCAATTTCAATATCACCATCTGCATCAATAGATAGATCAAAAAAACCATGCTTAGAAAATAAATCTAGCATGTGATTGAAGAAAGGAATGCCTGATGAAATATTACCGCAACCATTTCCATCAAGATTCAACTCAATTTGAATATTTGTTTCGTTTGTTTTACGAATTACTTTTGCGGATCTTTTCTTTGCCATTTAATTAGTTTTCTAAGAAGCATATCCATTTCCTTTTCTTTGCCAACACTGATTCTTACATAAGCCTCAGTTAATGGGTGGTAAGGAAAATAACGAATAAAGACTTCTTCATTTTGAAGGAACGAATGTAAGCCTTGAGCGGTCGATTTACCATATTGACCATCCTTTCCAATAGGACGGGTAAATAAGAAATTTGCTCCACTCTTATAAGTATGCCAACCCCACTTTTGTAATTCCTCGTAGAAATTTTCCCGAGAATTAATAATACTCTTGGTATTTTGGGAAAAATATTCCTGATCAGTTAATGCTATTTTTGCAATATGCTGTGCAAGTCGATCTGTATTATAAACTTCTCTAACTCTATTTAAAATTGAAATGATTTTTTTTGAGCTTATTCCATAGCCAACTCTTAATCCGGCTAATGAATATGATTTTGAAAGTGTTCTAGTTATAATTAGATTATCAAATTCTTTTAAAAGGTTTACTGCATTTTGAGGTGCAAAATCAGCATATGCCTCATCAATAACAAATACTCCTTCGTATTTCTTTAATATATCAGAAAACAAAATATTTTCATAACTCCTGCCAGATGGCGCGTGTGGGCTAGTAACAAAAAATAAATTACAACCTGATTTTGTTATCAAATTTATATCAATATCAAATGAAGAATTCTGAAAAGAAATTTTATTTGTTGGACAACCTTGAACTGAACATAAAACTTCATAAAGGGAATAGCTAGGGTCAAAAAAACCAACTTTTTTGGATGAATCAGAAAAAGAACGAACACAAAGATTTAATATATCATCAGAACCATTTCCAATAATTACCTGATCTGGATCAACTTTATGCAAATTTGCGATGCAAACTCTTAAATCCTTAGATGATGATTCTGGATAAAGATGAAGCTGATTAACTTGATTAAATAAATTCTCTTTGACAAGAGGAGAGGGCGGATAAGGGTTCTCGTTAGTATTGAGCTTTATGGTTTTAGTAGAAAACTTTGGTTGCTTGCCTGGTTGGTAAGGCTTGTGCTTAAAAACTTGTTCAGAGACTAGCTTATCGAATGACATTCTATTCTAAATTAATCTTTTTATAATCGCATAGAGAATGAATTTCCATGACCATCGAGTTTCTCCATAGATGCAAAAACTTTCAAAGAAGACGCAGCCTTGTTAGCAGACCTTTTATCATATTGAATAAAACTTGATCGGCGAAAAAAATCATCAACTCGTAAACCTGATGAAAAACGAGAAGATCGTCCCGTAGGCAAAACATGACTCGGCCCAGCAACGAAGTCACCCAATGATGTTGAGGTCAAATGACCGATAAGAAAAGCACCAGCTGTTGTAATTTCCCTAGTAAAGAAATCAATATTACTATCATCAACTTGTAATTCCAAATGCTCAGGTGCAATGAAATTAGCAACTTCAGCAATTCGTTCAAAAGAAGATAAATGTATGGCAAGAAAACCAGTTTCAAGAACTCTCTTAATGGAATCTTTATGTGTGAGATCTTCTAATTGAATATAAATTTGAGAGATAATTTTTTGATAATGACTTTCCTCATTAAAAAGAAGGTATATTTTTTCTTTTCCGGATCCATGCTCAGCTTGTGCAAGAAGGGCAGACGCCACAAAAGCCGGATTTGCCGTAGAATCTGCTATAACCATCACTTCGCTCGGGCCGGGTAACAAGTCTATACCAACAGCTCCAAATACTTGTCTTTTGGCTTCATTGACAAATGCATTACCGGGACCAAATATTTTGTCTACGGATCGAACAGTTTCAGTGCCGTATGCGAGGGCTGAAATAGCTTGAGCTCCACCAATTTTATAGATCTCTTTAACACCAAGAATTTGTAAAGCAGCTAACATCTGTGTGGCAATTTTTCCCTGCCTATCTGGCGGTGTTACCACAGCTATTTCCTTAACATTCGCAACTTTTGCAATGCAAACCGTCATAAGCACGGTAGATATTAGAGGTACATTTCCTCCGGGAACATAAATTCCAACACGGTCAATAGGATAATATTTTTCGCCGACTTTTGCACCATGTACATTCAATGTATCCCAGTTACTTGGTATACATTTTTCGTGAAAAAGAGTAATATTTTCTATTGCTTCCAATATACTTTTTTCTTCCTCAGAAGATAGTTGCGATTTTGCAGTAGCTAATTCTTGTTCAGTAACAGGAATATCTTCAGGTTTAAGTGATACCTTATCGTATAAAAATGTTCTAGCTGTTAATGCCTCGTCTCCGTTTAACTTTATATCATTTATGATTTCCTGAACAGTAGATTGAATTTGACTATTGGTATCCTCAATTGAACAAAATTCAACAATCTCACTCAAAAGCCTGCCACTATCTTTTGTGAAATTTTTTTTCATTTAATATTACAAAAATTTATTCCCACTCAATCGTGCTTGGCGGTTTTGAACTTATATCGTAAACAACCCTATTTGCCCCTTCAACTTCGTTTATAATCCTGTTCGAAACTTTGCGCAAAAGCTTGTCGGGTAACTTTGCCCAATCCGCTGTCATTGCATCGCTGCTTGTAACAGCCCTAAGACAAATAACATTTTCGTATGTTCTTTCATCTCCCATTACACCAACACTTTTAACTGGTAAAAAGACGCAAAATGCCTGCCATAATTTATGGTACCAGCCTGAATCTTTCAGTTCATCAATAAAAATTGCATCCGCTTCCTTAAGAATTCTTAAGTTCCTAGTGTTTAACGAACCAACAACCCTTACTCCTAAACCAGGTCCGGGAAATGGATGTCGCATCAAAACACCTTCATTTAAACCAAGTGCACGACCTAAATTCCTAACCTCATCTTTGAATAATTCTCTCAATGGTTCGAGCAATGCTAATTTCATTTTTTTAGGCAAACCTCCAACATTATGGTGGCTCTTTATTAATGATGCAGGATTACCTTCAATAGGCACACTTTCAATTACATCAGGATATAAAGTACCCTGTGCGAGGAAATCGACTTTTCCCAACTTCTTAACTTCAGAATCAAAAACCTCTATAAAAGTCTTACCAATAATTTTGCGCTTAGTTTCTGGGTTTGTAATTCCTTTTAACCTAGAAAGAAATAACTTTCCTGCTAACGCGACTCGTAATTTTCCTGGTATGAATTTTTTGAATAACTCTTTTACCTGATTACGTTCGTTTAATCTCAGTAATCCATTATCTACGAAAATACAGGTAAGTTGATTTCCAATTGCTTTGTGTATAAGGGCTGCTGCAACAGATGAATCAACACCACCACTCAATCCTAATATAACCTTTTTATCCCCAACAGTTTTCCTAATTTCCTTGATCGCTGTATTTGTAAAATCTTCCATTCCCCAATCACCGGAACATTTACAAATATCAAAGAGAAAGTTTCTGATAATATCCACACCTCTTTGAGAATGTTCGACTTCAGGATGAAACTGTAATCCATAGAATTTCTTTGAGGGATACTCAATTGACGCATAGTCAGAATTTTCTGTCTTAGCTAATGTTCGAAAACCTTTTGGTAGTTTAACTAAACAATCTCCATGAGAGTTCCAAACTGTTAGTTCTTTAGGAAGTTTGTTAAATAACAAACCCATTTTTTTAATAGACAACTTACTTCTGCCATATTCCCTGTGTTTACTTTTTTTAACCTCGCCACCGAGCATTGCAGCCATTAACTGCAGTCCATAGCAAATCCCTAATATTGGTATTCCTAACTCAAAAATTTCTTTCCTGGGTTTTGGAGCACCTTTTGAGTGAACGCTAGCAGGTCCACCTGATAAAATAATACCAACAGGTGAAATCTTTTTTAAGTTTCGAATACTTGTATTGTAAGGTACTACCTTTGAAAATACATTCGCTTCTCTAATTCTCCGAGCAATTACTTGTGTATACTGAGAACCAAAATCTAATACTACTATAGTCTGAGGCATAAGTAAGATTTATATGTAAAAATGGGTGCAAAAACAATCAATGGATTGATTAAGAATCATATGTGCTGCAATAAGCAACACAAACAATTCAATTTTGATCTAAATACCCTCTAGCCCCAATCACAAAAATAATTGAGGTGCTTATTCTTGTTTATTTTCTGATTTGGCAGAGGGTTTTGGTTTTTCATCCTTAGCATCATCGTCATCCTTGGCATCGGATTCTGCAGCCTCTGAGTCTGTGTTTTGATCATTTACAGCTGATTCCAATTCTGTTTTAGATCCAGAGTCGGAACCGGAAGTACTTTTATTACTGCCTTCAAGATCTTTATTCTCATCTGAACTTTCCTGTAGAGATTCAGATTCATCATCAGATGAAGACTTTTCTTCAGTTTCAGCAGAATTCTTTTTATCGGAATCTGATGTACTAACTTGTTTCTTCTTCGATGATCTTTTCTTTTTAGCTTTTTTCTTTTGCAATTCCTCAACGAATTCAATGATACCCATTTCTGCAGCATCTCCTAAACGCGGAATCGCAAGTTTGTAAATTCGTGTGTAACCGCCATTACGACCCACAAACTGATCCACAAGTTCATCAAAAAGCTTTTTAACAGCCTCTTTGCTTCTAAGACGAGCAATTGCCTGCCTTCTAAGATGCACTTTCTTAGATGCATCATCAGTTGCATGAGCTTTCTTCGCCAAAGTGATAGCCTTTTCAATTGCAGGTCTTAATGCTCTGGCTTTTGCTAGAGTAGTCTTGATACGCCCCTTTTCGATAAGCGAACAAGACAAGTTTGCAATCAATGATGTTCGGTGTGCAGTTTTTACACCAAGGAGATGATTGTGTTTACGATGTCTCATCTTGTTAAGTAAATTATATTAGTTAGCTATTGTTTCCAGCAACCGACTTTCAAATTTCATACCAAGCGAAAGACCAAGTTGCTCTAATTTTGCTTTAATTTCATTTAGTGATTTTTTACCAAAATTTCTATATTTAAGCATTTCTGGTTCTGACTTCGTGGCGAGCTCTCCAACAGTTGTTATATTAGCGTTGTTGAGACAATTAGCAGCACGAACAGATAGCTCAATTTCATTAACGCTCATACTTAATAAATTTTTAAGTCTATTCTGTTCTTCACTAACTTCTTTGGTATGACTTTCAAATTCAATCTGTTCTTCGCTGATCTGATCGAAAACATCCAAATGATGTCTTAAAATTGCAGCTGATTGTTTAAGAGCATCATCTGGTGAAATACGACCATCTGTGTTAACTTCTAAAATAAGCTTATCGTAGTCAGTCATTTGACCAACACGGGTATTTTGCACATCATACTTTACAAGTTTAACTGGGCTATAAAGAGCATCGACATTGATCATACCGATTGGCTGTCCATCTGTTTTACTATCCTCGCCAAGGCAAAATCCACGACCAACGGAAACTGTCATTTCAGCGAAAACTTTTTGTTTTCTATCAGTTGTAAGAATAACTTGTTCTGGATTGATAATTTCTATTCCTTCACTTGGTGAAATATCACCGGCAGTAACTTCCCCTTCTTTTTCAACATCAAGTGTTAAAGTGACATCTTCAGCCTTATGGCTAACTAAAAGAATCTTTTTAAGGTTCAATACAATGTCAGTGACATCTTCAACGATACCATCAACGCTTTGAAATTCATGTTGAACGCCATCAATTTTGACGGATGAAATCGCTGCACCTTCAATCGAACTTAAAAGAACTCGGCGAAATGCGTTTCCAATAGTATGACCGTATCCAGATTCAAAAGGATCTGCGATAAACTTGGCATACTTTTCAGTTGCAGTTTCTTCTTCTTTAACGAGACGATTTGGTAATTCAAATTTTCCTAATCTTGTTGCCATGATAATTATTGGGGGTTGAGCTTAAATATATGTTGATTACTAATTAACGACTGTAAAATTCTACGACAAGCTGAACATTAATACTCTGCTCTAGCTCATCAGCTTGCGGCAAGCGTGTTACAGTACCCTGCAATGAGTCAGCATTAACTTCAACCCAAGGCGGGGAAGGGTGATATTGAGAACCCTCTAAATTTCTAGTCGCTACTTGTCTTGAAGAAGTTTTTTCTCTAACTCCAATCACATCTCCCTCCGATACAACAAAGCTCGGAATGTCGACTTTTTTCCCATTAACTAAAAGATGGCCGTGGTTAACAAATTGTCTTGCAGCTTGTCGAGTTTTTGCAAATCCAAGTCTGTACACGACATTGTCCAATCGAGTTTCCAACATGGTCAGGAAAACTTCACCTGTAACGCCTTTTTTACGCTTAGCTCTCTCATACATATTACGGAACTGTTTTTCCGTAAGTCCATACATCAATCGAAGCTTTTGTTTTTCTATTAGCCCAACTCCATAATCACTTACTTTTCTGCGAAAAGTTGGTCCATGCTGACCGGGAGGATATGTTCTTCTTTCGAAGGCTTTGTTGGCTGGAAACAAAGCCATTCCAAAACGGCGATTTATTCTTGTTGTTGGACCTGTATATCGTGACATAACTAAATTTTAATATGGATAATAATTTATAAAACTAAACTCTTCTACGCTTTGGTGCTCTACAACCGTTATGTGGTACTGGAGTAACATCTAATATGGAAGAAACATTAAAACCTAAACTTTGAAGTGCACGAATTGCAGAATCTCTTCCCATACCTGGCCCTTTAACCTTTACCAAAACTTCCTTCATTCCGTGAGACATAGCGACTTTACCAGCATCCTGAGTAACTACTTGTGCGGCATATGCAGTAGATTTCCGAGATCCTCTAAAATTACATTTTCCAGAACTAGACCATGAAATTACATTCCCTTTCATGTCTGTGAATGAAACTTTTGTATTATTAAATGTAGCAACGACATAGCAAATTCCAGAAGTTATATTCTTACTACCTTTAGCCTTTCGTACCTTAACTTGCTCAATGTTTGCACCAAGTAAATCTTCTGCAGTCTCTTCTTTTTTCTCAACTTTATCTGCTTTTGAATCCGCTTCAGCAGAAGTAACGACTTCTTTATCAGATTTATTAGTAGTCTTCTTAATATTATCAACTTTGTCTTCCTCAGTTGATACGACTTCGTCTTTTTTTTCTTCTTCGCTCATCTAATTGTAAAGTTATGATTTTTTGACAACACCAACAGTTTTTCTTCCACCCTTACGGGTTCTTGCATTTGTAATCGTACGTTGACCTCTTACCGGTAAACCTCGCTGGTGTCTGAGACCACGGTAACAACGTATGCTTTGTAATCTTTTTAAATTATTAGTAACCGCTCTTCTAAGATCTCCCTCAACCATAATCTTCTCGTCGATAATATAATTACTGATTTTGCTCAGTTCTTGTTCGTTCAGATCTTGAGTTCTGCGATCAGGATCAATTCCAGTAACTTCTAAAATCTTCTTTGATCGAGTTGGACCAACTCCATAAATATATCTCAAAGAATATTCGATTTTCTTTCTGTTTGGAATGTCGACTCCTAGCAATCTAGCCATAATATATAGTTGTTAAGGTTAAAATTTAAATTAAGTGGCTGTCTTCATAAAATACGCCACTAGACCAAATAAAAATAAGATTATTGAACCCCTTATAAGCCAACGCCACTGGGCTTCAAAGTCTTTAAGCTCAAGGGATTCAATACCTTGAGACGCAGAGCGACCGCGTATTCTACCTTTCCTTAAGAAACCATCATAATGTCTCTGAAGAAGAAATGTTTCCAATTGACGCATTGTATCAAGTACAACACCAACGATGATGAGCATTCCGGTGCCTCCAAAAAATGTAGCCACATTGTAAGAAACATTAGCGGTCTTGAATATAAAATCCGGAAATACAGCGATAGCTGTAAGAAATATTGCTCCCGCCAATGTTAATCTTGTCATAACAAAATCTAAAAATCTAGCAGTGGGTGCACCAGGACGAACACCAGGAACATATCCTCCATTCTTTTTTAAATCATCCGCGATCTGAACAGGTTTAAACATGATTGAAACCCAGAAGTAACTGAAAACCAAAATTAAACCTCCATATACAAAGTAGTAAAATAAGCCACGTTCAGCAAACACATTTGCTAAATCAATAGCCCAATTGGTTTCGGAAGGAGAATCTGCAATTGCTGCACCTAAAGTTCTTAAAAGTTGTGCAGGAAACATCAAAATCGCACTCGCGAAAATTACGGGCATAACTCCTGCGTAGTTGACCTTTAAGGGTAAGAAAGAGCTTTGACCACCAAATACTTTACGCCCTACCATTCGCTTAGCGTATTGAACAGGTATTTTCCTTTGAGCTTGTGTGACAGCTATAATTCCCCCAACAACGATTAAAAATAAGCCTACCATTAGTAGAGCTTTAACAATAACCATGTTATCTTCAGCAGGTGCAAGAAATACTAGTGCATAAGCATCAGCCAATGCCTTTGGTAAATCTGATAAAATACCCACTGTAATTAGCAATGAAATTCCATTACCAATTCCTCGTTGAGTAATTTGCTCACCTAACCACATCAAAATCAATGATCCAGTGGTTAAGAAAATAACAGATGTTACCAAAAAAATTGTGGGAGATGTTGCTACAACAATCTCACCTAATGGTTTATTATCTAAACCAATTTCGTTAGGATTAAATCCTTGAATCAAACTCCCTGGACTGTTCTGCAGTGCAATTGCGAGTAACAATCCCTGAACAAGACATATAACAATTGTTAAATATCTTGTATATTGTGAAATTTTCTGACGTCCTGGTTCACCCTCTTGCTGGAGCCGTGCTAGCTGAGGAAAAACAGCTCCCATCAATTGCATGATAATTGAAGCACTGATGTAAGGCATTATACCGAGTGCAAACAAAGCACCATTGAGTAAAGCACCTCCTGTAAACATATTATAGAATCCCAAAATATCATTACCTTCGGATTCACTTCGAGATTGCTCTCGAAGTTCAAAAAATTCCTTTATAGGGGAGGGGTCAACTCCAGGAAGCGGAATATTAGCACCCACACGTGCAATAAAGAGCAATGCTAGGGTAAAAAATATTTTTTGCCTTAACTCAGGAATCTTTAAACAGTTTGTGAATGCTGAAAGCATAAATGGAAAAAAATTTATTCAGAGATTGTACCACCTGCAGACTCAATTTTTTGCCTTGCAGATTTAGATAGATTTAAAATGTCAACCGTATAAGCCTTATTAATCTCACCAGTACCTAGGATTTTCACTGAAGTTGAGTTTGGCCTTATTAAACCAGCCTCTTTTAAAGAATTGAGATCTACTTTATCACCATTGATTTTTTCGAAGTCATAAAGGTTAACTGTTGCACAATTATTTTGAAATCTAGTACGCTTAAATCCCCTCTGTGGAAGCTTCCTAAACAATGGCATCTGTCCACCCTCAAAACCTGCCCGAAGCGAATATCCAGATCTTGCACCAGCACCTTTATGCCCGCGACAAGATGTTTTACCATGGCCATTTCCTTCACCCCTTCCGACACACCTTTTTTTCTTGTTAGATCCTGCTGGAATTTGATTCTCTTTCATAATATAACCTATTTAGTTTCTAGTAAAACTGATGATGTATCAGTTACTGAATCCATGTACGCTGGGCCCTTTACTTCCTCTCCACGAACTGCAGATATTGTTTGTGCTGTTCTTAGTTTAGAAAGACCGTTTATAGTAGCAGATACCACGGACAACTGGTTATTAGAACCTAGAGATTTCGATAAAATATTCCGTACTCCTGCGGCTTCTACAACTGCACGCACTCCACCACCAGCAATAATACCTGTTCCTTGGCGTGCCGGTTTTAACAACACTTTACCACCATCAAAAGTACCAAGTATAGAATGAGGTATTGTGTCGCCATAAATTGCAACTTGTTTCATCGCTTTTTTTGCCTGATCCGTACCTTTACGAATTGCATCTGGAACCATTTGAGCTTTACCATAGCCGAAACCAACTTTTCCGTTTTGATCGCCGACAACAACCAACGCAGCAAAACTAAAACGTCTTCCGCCTTTTACAACTTTCGCACAACGATTAATATGAACAACCTTTTCAAAAAGTTCAGGTTCATCGGTTGAAACTTCCTGCGATTTTTTATTATTCTGTTTAGGATTACTCATATTAATTTTAAAATTTTAAACCCTGAGCTCTTAGTGCGTCGGCAAAAGCTTTTACGCAACCATGATATTTTCTACCTGCTCGATCAAAAACTACTGTTTCTAGACCATTTGCTTTAATTTTTTCACCAAATGATGTGCCAAGGTTTTGAGCACCATCTATATTGGGCAAAAGTTTCTTATAATCTGAATGATTAGTAGTTAAAGATAATAATGTATGACCCTTATTATCATCGATGCATTGAGCATGAATATTTTTATTAGTAAAACGAACGCAAACGCGTGGTCTGTCACTTGTACCAACGATCTTCTTACGAATACGCCAACGACGTTTTTGCAATAATTCTTTTTTCTTTGAAAGTTTCATTTTAAGCTGATTTTTTACCTTCTTTTCGACGCACATATTGGCCGAGAATTCTAACACCTTTGCCTTTATATGGTTCAACGGGATAATACTTCTTTATTTCAGCAGCAAGCTGACCCACTTTCTGCTTATCTGCACCTTCAACATGAATCTTTACATTATCGGCAACAGTGACATTTACGCCATCAGGAATGTCATGCAAAATAGGGTGGGAGTAACCAAGTTCTAGATCAATTTGTGTACCTTTAACAGTTGCACGAAAACCCACACCTTCTATTAACAAATCCTTGCTAAAGGGTTTAATAACACCCTCTACCATATTTGAAATTATAGAACGTGCAGTGCCATAATTAGACTGAGCCGACCGAGAATTATCAGCAGGTTTAACAACAACACAATCGTCACTTTGAGATATTAAGGCTAAAGGGGAAAAGTCTTTATCAAGCTCTCCTTTAGGACCTTTTACGCGAACATTTTGTCCGCTTATTGTTACCTCAACGCCGGAGGGAATTTTTACAGGAACTTTACCGATTCTACTCATTTGAAAAATTTAATATTATTACCAAACACTACAAAGAATCTCTCCACCTAGCTTATTCTTGCGTGCCGTTTTATCATCAACAATTCCTCCAGGCGTGCTGAGAATAGAAATTCCCAAACCACCTAGAACTCGAGGTATCTCCCTGTAAGCACAATAAGATCTTCTACCAGGAGTGCTGACACGATTAATTCCTCGAATTGCATGTTCTCCATCTATGTACTTTAGAGTTATTTCAATATTTTTATGACCCCTATCATTGGACTGTTCATCACAATTTTCTACAAAACCACGAGATTTTAGGATTTTCGCGATTCCAAATCTGAGGTTTGAATGAGGGTAGCTACAAGAGACTTTACCAGCTTTACCTGCGTTTCTAATAACTGTTATAAAATCACCAATTGTATCGTGTACTGACATAATCTTATGAAGTTGAAAGTTACCAAGATGCTTTGATTACACCAGGAATTTTTCCCTGAAGTGCAAGCTCTCTAAATGAAATTCTTGATAAGCCAAATTTTCGTATAGTTGCCCTTGGTCTGCCGGTAAGTGAACAGCGATTAACGAGCCTTACTGGGGACGAGTTTTTAGGCAATTTATTTAGTTTTGCTTGTGCCTTATAAAAATCCTCCTCTGTTGTATTAGGATCAGATAAAATCTTCTTAAATTCAGCACGCTTGGATGCAAATTTTGCTACGAGCTTTTCTCTCTTTTTATTTCTGTGAATAACCGATTTCTTAGCCATGATATGTATTTATTTAAGCAGCTTTTTGATCGCTGTTAGTTTGAGAAGATTGCTTACGAAAAGGCATTCCTAATAATTGTAGAAGTTTTTTTCCATGTTCATCACTCTCGGCAGTAGTAACTATTGATATATCAAGCCCAGTATTAGTTCTTTGACGCTCAACATTAATTTCAGGAAAAATACTATGGTCAACGATACCAAGCGTATAATTACCAAGTCCATCAAGTTTAGATGAAACTCCTCTGAAATCTCTGATGTTAGGTAGGGCGATTGCAATAAGGCGCAATAAGAATTCCCACATTGCGTTACCGCGAAGTGTAACTTTAATTCCAACAGGCATTCCTTCACGAAGCTTAAAATTTGAGACACTCATTTTAGCTTTAATAACAATTGGAGCTTGTCCAGCTAAAGCCATAATATCTTTGCGTAACTCTTCTACTCCGTTTTTATCAAGTTCTACACCAAATGAGCTATTTAAAACTACCTTATCAATTTTTGGGACTTGGTGCACATTTTTAAAACCACAATCTTTAAGAAGTGCAGGGACTACATCATTTAAGTAAATTCTTTTTAGCTCTGGAACACTCATGAGTAACAATAATATTAAGGGATATAAATAAACTACTTTTTATCAGATTTCACTGGAGCGACATTGGATATATGTATACTTGATTCTCGCTCAACAATTGAACCCTGAGGATTATCTTGAGATTTTTTTTCGTGCTTTTTGATCATGTTAACACCTTCTACAAGAACTCGGTTCTTTACACGATTTACATGTAAAATCTTTCCTTTTTTTCCTTTGTGATCACCAGATATGACCATAACCTCGATTCCTTTTTTTATTTTCTTGGACATGACTACAATACTTCTGGGGCAAGTGAGATAATTTTCATATACTTTTGACGAAGTTCTCTTGCAACTGGACCAAAAATTCTGGTTCCCTTGGGAGTACCGTCATTATTTACTAAGACTACTGCGTTTTCATCGAATCTAAGGTAACTGCCATCTCTTCTACGAACTGGAGCTTTAGTCCGAACAACGAGAGCCCGAACAACCGTACCTTTTTTTACAGATGCCTCTGTAGAACTTTCTTTGACGTGACAAACGATAATGTCACCAATGGATGCTGTTTTCTTATTTTGCCCAATCCGGCGAATCATACGCACTTTTTTAGCACCCGTATTATCTGCAACTTCTAATCTACTAAGTAATTGAATCATGATAATTATAAAACAGGAGCCTTTTCAATAATTTGCGTTACACGCCACCTCTTAAGCTTACTCAGTGGTCTAGTTGAAACGATTTTAACTTTATCACCAACTGCAGCATCATTTTCTTCATCATGAACATGAACCGTTGTTTTTCGACGAATCTCTTTTTTGTAGAGCGGGTGTGGTATTTTATATTCGTAAACAACTTTAACTGATTTATCTCCAGTTTTAGATCTAACTAAACCAACTAGTTCTTTACGATTGTTCCTTGATAATTCTGTAGTCATACAAATATTTGTTAAGAACTTTCTTCTTTTGATTGAGATAGGACTGTGAGTATTTTGGCACGATCCCTTCTAATGCTTTTGATTAAATGAGGTTTTTCTACCTGACCAGTTTGTTTTCTAATTTGCAAATCTAGTAACTCTTTACCAAGTTCACGAAACTTTTTATCAAGCTCAGTTTCGGACAAATCATTAATTTCTGACATTTTCATAGTAAAATTAAAAGGATTGCTTACGCTGTACTAACCTGCAACGAAAAGGAAGCTTAGCATCAGCAAGACCCAATGCCTCCCTGGCAAGGGTTATGGAACATCCTGCTATTTCAAAAAGTATATGACCAGGCTTGATAACTGCTACCCAATGATCTACGGGGCCTTTACCTTTTCCCTGACGAGTTTCGGCAGGTTTTTTGGTTACTGGTTTATGAGGAAAGACGCGAATCCAAACTTTTCCTTTTCTTTTAAGGTGTCTGTTAATGGCAACACGGGCAGCCTCGATTTGATTTGATGTCATTCTTCCCCTTGAAAGTGATTGAATACCAAATTCACCAAATGAAACTGTGTTACCTCTTGAAGCAGTTCCACGGACACGACCTTTAAAAACTTTTCTAAATTTTGTACGAGATGGAAGTAATTTTGGCATAATTAAATAAAATTAAAAAAGTTTATCTTCGTCCTTTAAGCAAACCCAGCACTTGATACCTATGATTCCATAAACTGTATTTGCTTCAACCAAACCGTAATCAATATTTTCACGTAAAGTATGTAATGGAACACGCCCCTCTCTAGCCTGTTCAGTTCTAGCGATGTCAGCACCACCTAATCGACCGGCACATTGAATTCGAATCCCCTCAGCACCCATTGACATAGTAGTTTGTACAGCTTTTTTCATTGCTCTTCTAAACGCAATCCGTCTTTCGAGCTGCAAAGCAACGTTTTCAGCAACAAGAGATGCAACTAAATCAGGTTTTTTTATCTCTTGTATCTCAAGTCTGATATCATTGCTAATATTCTTATTTAAAGAGTCGCGAAGAATATCTAGTTCTTGACCTTTTCTTCCAATTACAATCCCAGGGCGAGCTGTCCAGATTGTGACCCGCGTTTTTCCAGATGCACGTTCAATCACAATTCTAGGGACAGAAGCAAATCTTAATTTCTTTTCAAGAAAAGATCGGATTAAATTGTCTTCTTCGAGAAATTTAGAGTAATCATGCTTGTTCGCGTACCAACGAGCACTCCAATTACGCCTAACACCTAAACGAAAACCTATTGGATTAACTTTTTGTCCCATAATTTTTAAGATTCGTCAGTTAAAACTATACGTATATGACTCATACGCTTTTTGTAAGGATGTGAAGACCCTCTAGCACAAGGCCGAAATCTTTTTAAAGCAGGACCTTCGTTGATTACGGCTTCTTTAATCAATAGGTCGTCTGCATTTAAATTTGAATTGTTTTCAGCGTTAGCCATTGCAGATTTCAAAGTTTTATCAAGTAAGCGAGCAGCTTTTCTTGGGATATACTTCAACAGTGATAATCCTTCAGTGGCTTTTTTTCCAGGGAGTATCCTTGCCACTTCTCTCGCTTTTTTAGGGGAAATCCTCATATATTTTGAATGTGATTTTACTTCCATGATTTAACTTATTTTTGAGTATGAGGATTATGTGATTTAAAAGATCTTGTAGCTGAAAACTCACCTAATTTGTGCCCAACCATATTTTCAGTAACATATACTGGTAAAAAGCTTTTACCATTGTGAACAGTAAAATTTAGACCAACAAAATCAGGTGTAATTGTAGATTTTCTAGACCAGGTTTTGATTGGTTTTCTATCACCTTCATTTTGAGCTTTAATTACTTTCTTCATCAACCCTGGTTCGACGAAAAATCCTTTTTTTATAGAGCGTGTCATTAGATAAAAATTAGTTTATTTGACTCTTCGACCATTGCGACGAACAAGTATTTGAGAATTAGATGACTTTGATTTTTTTCGAGTAGGAAATCCTTTTGATAATTGACCCCAAGGTGAAGAAGGATGTCCACCTCCTGATGTTCTACCTTCACCACCACCCATTGGATGATCAACTGGATTCATTGCTACTCCACGAACTCTAGGTCTGCGACCTTTCCAACGATTTCTACCTGCTTTACCTATTGTTGATTTTTGATGAGATGAATTACCGACTGAACCAATAGTTGCACGGCAATTTTCTTTTACTACTCGAATTTCACCGCTGGGCATTCTCAATGATGCATGATTTCCGTCCACTGAAATTAATCTTACTTCACATCCAGCAGAACGTGCCATTTTTGCACCCGCACCTGGAAGCATTTCAACACAGTGAACTTTCGTACCAAGTGGAATAAGATTTAAAGGTAGTGCATTACCCGGTTTAAAATCGATTTTACTATTAGAACTTAAAAGCGTATCACCAACATTAACACCGGTAGGCGCTAGGATGTATGTTTTTTCTCCATCTTCAAATTCTAAAAGTGCCAAATGTGCAGTACGATTAGGATCATATTCTAAAGCAATAACCTTAGATGGTTTGTCAATTTGCGTTCTTCTAAAATCGATTACCCTGTACAAGCGTTTATGTCCGCCCCCTCTGCGTCTTGATGTGATTCTACCGTAAGCATTTCTTCCTTTTTTTCTATGTACGGATTTAGTTAATGAACGCTCAGGTCTCTTTTGAGCAAGTTCGACTTTGTTTTTAAGGTAAAATCTTCCTGAAGGAGTAACTGGTTTTTGTTGTAAAATTGGCATAACTAATGTCCTTTAAGCAAGATCAATACTATCACCGGATTTAAGAGTAACTATTGCTTTTTTAAAACCGCTTTTAAATCCAAGTTTGTTTCTTCTGGTTCTATCTCGTTTAGCTTTTGGCT
>MDSZ01005932.1_pt1 | contig 27850 bp, 28 predicted proteins | sample 811201 | NCBI WGS metagenome assembly MDSZ01 (sample SAMN05326647, study PRJNA326480) | marine metagenome | isolation source: seawater | place: Indian Ocean: North | collected 2010 | reverse complement strand
TCGGAAAAACTATTTGATATATATTTTAAGAAATCCTTAAATACATCTTCTTCTGATTGGAATGATTTTCATAAAGAGCTTGAGAAAATTTTTTCAATTAACTCCTTCAGGAAAGTTTTTAAAGAATATCTTTTATCTAAAGATCTTAAGGTTTAAATGCATTGCTTCCTTCACATTGGAGTTGAAAAAACAGGAACAACATCTATTCAAAAATTCTTATATTTAAATAGAGCACTACTGAATAAAAATGGTTATCAGCTTACAGATTCTCTTTCAAAACCAAATAATACAGGCATAACTGTTCTTTCATTATCATCTCTTAAGAATGAGGAAATTAAATATTTCTCTGTTGTTTCAAGCGAACAAAAGTTTAATAAAAAAAAGCAGTTCCTTAAACGGAGTATCAATGAGGAAGTAAAAAAAGCTAAGCAAGGTAGTAAATTCATTTTCTCAAATGAACATATGCATAGCTTGTTATCTTCAAGAGAGGAAATAGATTTTTTAAAAAGGTTCCTAGAAAGTATTGGATTTACAGATTTCACAGTTTTAGTTTTTGTAAGGCCAATAATTGAAATGGTACGCTCAAGAAGATCTACAGCATTTAAAAATGCGAACATTAATATACACCCTCGTCTTCAAGACGCGTCAAAAGAGAATTTTCCATATCTTTTTAATCTAAAAGAATCTTTTAATAAATGGATATCTGTATTTGGTAAAAAAAATATAAAAGTTATGAGGTTTGATTCTAGAGATAAAGATCTACTCTACAAAAAATTTTTGGATGGAATAGATTTTGATTTCAAAGATATTAACTTCGCGATTCCAGAAATCTCGAATAAATCACTGAGTTATGAAGCAATGCTATCTTTATATTCCAATAAAAGCGAGATCTTAAAAAGATATAAAAAAAGAAAGCATTTAATGAATTTTATTCAAGAAATTAAGAATGAATTTATGCATCAAAATGGAAATAAAATCTCAATTTTTGAAGACATTTTAAAAAGTTTTGAGACTAGATTTAAAGAGGATAACTTGTTTATTCTTAAGGAGTTCAATATTGATCTTAAGACAAATTACGAAATCCAATCTGAGCAAACAATTAATTACAATCTCTTAAAGGATCTTGATAAATATATAATCTCACGCTTAGGGAATAATTAACTCGTTGGTGCCCAGAGCCGGACTTGAACCGGCACGAAGTTGCCTTCGAGGGATTTTAAATCCCTTGTGTCTACCAATTCCACCACCTGGGCATATTAATAGAATTAATCTGCTACTTTAGCTTATCAAGACTTCCGTCTTTTCGCATCTGCTCCCTGATTTTTGTTGCACTTATTGAAGTAATTGATTCATCAAAAGTTTCCTCTTCAAAATTGTAACCAACCCCTCTACCATAAGTAATATTCGTGATGTTCGGAACCAGCATTATTTCGTAATCAATGCCTCTTTTGTATCCATCGCGAAGTAAACCTTCTTCAATATTCATACAAACTCTATCCCAGTCAAAGGGATTATCGTCTTGTCCATCACCTCCAGATGCACCAGCTACATCTCGAACCTGAATTATGACTTGACCGGTTTTAGCAATACATCTTTTAAAAAGTTCTTGATGTCCATCATGCCATGGTTGCCATCTTCCAAGCATTTGCACTGTAGGTTTTTTCCAATCAAACATTCTTTATTATCCTCTTAATCTCATATGCAATATTTATATGATTTTTATCATTCCATTCTGTTATATGAAAATCTACTTCTGCTAAATCTGGATTTTCAAATATTTTATTTGTATCTTCAAATCTTCCCTCAGATATAGTATCCATCCAAATAACTATATCAGCATTAAAATTTTTTCTGGTTTCACTAGTGGGACACACAAAATCACAAATAACAAAACGATCATGAGACTTTTCATAATCTGCAAATGTTTTCATTCTAAGTGATTGTCGCTGTCTTCCATCATCGGAAAAGTCCCAATCATTTGCCATTGCTCTAATTTTGTCTGCATTGTACCAAGCGGCTTCAAGCAAAGGTTGAAGCCTCTCAGTTAAATATGTTTTGCCGCTTCCAGGGAGACCCATTACAAGTATTTTCATAGGTTGGAGTCTAACAAAAAAAACCTATTAAGTAATTCTTTTAACTTAATTTTCGCCATATATATCTCTAGAAAAAATCTTCTCTTCAATATCTTTTAAATCATCAGTGTAGCGGTTAGCAATTATTAGATTGTTTTCTTCCTTAAATTCATCTAGATTCTTTTTGACGCTTATTCCATTGTAAGTTTTGCTTTCTATACAAGGTTCATAAATTTGAAGCCTAATATCATTATGTTGTCTTAGCATTTCAATAATATCTAAAATAGCTGCCTCTCTAAAATTATCTGATCCAGCTTTCATGCTCAATCGATAAATTCCTATATGTTTTCTATTAGTTTCTATAATTTTTGAGTAAATAAATTTCTTCCTAGTTATATTTGACTTAAGTACGCTTGAAATTATATCTTGAGGGATTCCTAAGTAATTTGATTCAAGCTGTTTTAAATCTTTGGGCAAACAATATCCTCCATAACCGAATGACGGGTTGTTGTGGAATTCTCCTATTCTGGAGTCAAGACATATTGAGCTAATAATTTTTTTTGTATCTAATCTTTTCTCAAAAGAAAAACTGTCAAGCTCATTAAAAAATGCTACTCTCATTGCAAGGTACGAGTTAGAAAATAACTTGATTGCTTCTGCCTCTGTAGGACTACAATTGACAGTATTAATATCTTTTTTAGAAGCAATCATTTTCATAATATTTATAAAATCATTAGCTTTTTGTTTATTTATAGAACCAGCGACAATCCTTGAAGGGAAAAGGTTGTCATGAATTGCAAAGCCTTCTCTGAGAAACTCTGGAGAGAATATTACTCTATCAGTATTTAGCTTTTCAGATAACATTTGAGTAAAACCAATGGGAACAGTTGACTTAATAATAATTGAGAATGAACCTGATTTTTTTAATAGCTCTTCTACGAGAGTTCCTACGAGATCAACATCAAAGGTTCCATCAATTTCGTTAAAGTTTGTTGGCACACATATAATTGCAAAGTCTAATTCTTTAAAATCTATTCCTTTGTCATCAATAAAAGCTTCGATATTAGAAATATTTTGATAGAAAAGACTTTCCTCTGAGTCCAAAAATGGAAGTTTATTGTCATTGATCGTTGCAACTTTATCTTGGTCTGGATCCACTATTACAAGTTTTGAATCTCGAGATAAAACAGAAGCTATAGATAGTCCGACATAACCGGCTCCATAAACTAGTATATTCATTATCCTCTAAAAAGTTCTCTTAAAATGTTCGGCAATTTTAACATTATCTTTAAATAAAGAATCTTTTCTTCTATTAATTCGAAAACATGGAATATGATTGGAAATATCTGAAGCATTTTTCATAAAGCTTCTACTTGATTCCTCACAACTATTTATAGGTACAGCAGAAAAAGTTGAAAGCAAAAGTCTTGTGAATATTTCTTTTGAATCTAATTTACAAATACCAAAATTATCGGTCCAATCTAAAAAATAAATTGATCTAACTCTAGAATGTTCATATTTGGTATTCCTAATCAAATACATTGATCTATCTAATCTATCATTTGCTAAATCCAGCTTTCTATTATTATCTAAATCAAGATGACTAGCGATTTCCTTCGTCAATTTTACAAATGGTAGACCCTTTGAAATATAAAAAAAATTTTTTTTTCTTTCAAGCAATGCTACGTCTTCACATATAAAATTATATTTCTGTGAAAAGTTAATGAAACTTGCACTTAATGAAGACTTGCCAGATCCTGAAAGACCTACGAATAATATTGCATCTCCATCAATTTCAATGGCACTAGAATGAAGAACTAGCTTATTTTTTTGGTATACACAAAAGCCAAAAATAGCATTGATAATACTTTTTGCGATTCTATCATCAGGAATATCTTTATAAGCCCTATAGAACTTTATTATCTTTCCATTCTCAATACTAAAAGATCCAATATTTTCTCTAAATAAAAGGGCTTTTTTAAGATTTATAACATCTGCCTTCTTTTTTTTTCCAAAAACACAATGAGGACTTTCGACAATCTCAATTGGTTCTCGAGATACAATCTTAGTAGTATCTAGAAAGTTAAAAGGTATGGAAGATTTAATATCCTCACCGAGAATATTGTATGTATAGTAGTTAGATTTAGTAGTTGTGATAATTTAGGAGCTTGGACCAATAGGGTTACCGTTAAAGGTAACACCATCAGCAAAACCGAGAAACTTAGCCTCTTTAATTAAGTCTTTTGCAGACCCTAGGTCATTAATTTCAGGTTTTACCCACCTCATTTTATTTTTCATGGAACAATTATAGAACATAATTAATTTAATATTCAAGATATATATTAAATTGATAAATTATTGTTTCTTAACCACACATCAAGGCTATATATATTAAAAAAAACTATATAGGTTTGATCATTAAATCCTTCATCCATACTTTCTTTTAACCTATCTAAGTTAATTATCTTATTAACATTAGATTCACTTGTGTATAAATTTTTAATTATTGCCTTATATTTATTTTTGATATCTCGCTTTCCAAAAAATCCCAGGTTCCCTTTTGTGTGCCTTTGATAAATCTCTTTGGGGAATATATCTTTGAGCGCTTCTCTAAAATAAAATCTTGACACTCCTCTTTTCAGCTTCATAGAAGTAGGTATCTGCATTGCCTCAAAAACTAATCTTTTATCAAGAAATGGATAAAAACATTCTATTCCTTGCCTTGATGAATAATAATCAAGTTGCTCTAAAACATGTTCAATTAAACCTGATGAAAAAAAGATCTTTTGTGCTTCTATTTCATCAATTGCATTGGCTTTTATACTCTCATAGATATATCTTTCTCTTGATTGAAAGTCTTGCTTGATTAAATAAGAAAAGTTCTTTTCTTTCTTTAATTCTCTTTTATATATAAAAAAACTTTTGAGCCATTTTATGATAGGAAAAATAATAAAAGATATAATTTGCTTTCTTATGGAGCTTATCACCCCATTCTTTTTTAAATGGTATAGTTCTATTAAAAAACTTATATATTTCCTACGATTAATTAATTCACTCAGCCTGAAAGAGCCATGAGAAATGATCTCATCTCCAAACAATCCATCAAATAAATTTGAGGAATTTGCTCGCCTACATTGCTCAAATATTTTATGGTGCAAATATCCATTAACCATAGAGTAAGGAAAATGGAATGTATTGAAGTTCTCAAGAAAATCTATTGTGGATGCATCATTAAATGATATTTGGACATATTCATGATCAAGATTAGTTTTATCAAGAATAGATCTAATATAGCTTTTTTTATCAGCTAATTGTTTCTCATGTTCAGTTAAATCATTAAAATGAATTGATATTGAATTTACTTCCTTACCAGAAGCATATTTATCTAAAAGGAGGGATATTGAGGATGAGTCAAGCCCTCCACTGAGGGTTGTGCTTAAAATATTGTTAGTATTCTTTAGCTGATCACTAATAACCTCCTCGAATAAATATCTAAATCTTTTTGCTCTTTTATCCAATGAAAATGAGTCACTTTGCTTTTCTGGTAAATTTTGATAGTCGTAAAAAGTTAACTTATTGTCAGAAAATTTCATCCATTTTCCTCCATTAAGTTTATTAATATTTTTAAAAAAGGTGAAATTATCTTTTTTATAATCTAAGAGAATAAATTCAATAATCTTTTGAATATTTATATCTTTTGGAACTCCAAAATCTTGAATAGGCTTTATCTCTGATGAGATTATTAAGAAATCTCCATTTTTGAAGTAATGAAGAGGTCTCTGACCAAAAAAATCTCTTGCGCAAAAGATTTCCTGCTTTTCTGTATCTAAAATAACTAATGAAAATGGGCCTTCAAATAAAGAAAAACATTTTGCTTTGTGCTTTTTGAAAGCTGATATTATAAGCTCTTCATCAGAATGATTGTCTTTTCCTAAAACTTTTTTTTTGACAAACTCTCTATTATCTAACCTAAAATCTCCCAGTAAAAAAAATCTTTTGCTATCACAACTAAAAATTTCTTTTTTTTCGGATGAAGATTGAATTAAATATGCATTTTCTAATTCCGTGATTGAAGGTTCAAAAGAACATCTTTCTTTTATTGCTAATGAAACTTGATCTAATTGTTGTTTGGATACTTTCTTTAACTTATTTCTTTTAAAAATCAATGCAAAACTATTCATGTAATTTCCATGATTCTTTTGTATTCTTCATCCGGTGAGAGAAAAAATTCTTTTTCCGATAGTTTTACCCAAGCATGTGATTTGAATTCCTTCTTATCTTTTTGGACTCCAATGATTAAGGAGGGTTTATATCCATTTCTTTTAAAGGTTTTGAATAAAACAATAGAGATGATCATGCAACTTTTTATTCTTAGCAAACTTGAAATATATCCATTAATTTTTTTGATATTCTGCAAGGTAGCTCTGCTTGTTTTTCTTGTTTTTGAAGACTTTTTTACATAATCTAAAATTTCTTTAAAGCTGAACAGCCTATAAAAAGTATAAAACTTTAAATAATTAAACAAGATATATATAGATAGCTCTACATAATCTAAAAGTTTTCTTAAAAACTTCACTTAGTTGAATTCCAATAATCCAGCATCATACATTTGGCCTAAAAATAAATCTAAATCATTCTTTATATCTGAATTAATTTCACCGAACTCTTCATTTATATGTATAGATAATTCAGTGTATGAAATTTTTCCTTTCTCAATGATTCTCCAAATAAATACTCCCGAACCTTTAATTTCAATATACCTACCCGAATCTATATTAAGCACAATTATCTCTTCATTGATCTCAGAAGAAACAGCGTGATCTGCTAATCTTAATTCCTTATCTTTAAAGTCCATAATTTATATTAGTGGAAAGGAATATTACCATCTAAAAATGACTTTTTAATTGCAAATTTCAAAAAAAACCAGCCTACTCCAAAAAAAATCAAAGATTGAAGAATTAAATATATTATTAAGTCGTTTATTGGAGCTGATGTAGCTTCAGTAATATCAAAGATGTATCTTAAAATTTCAACAACATTATGGATTGGTATTAGGTTGGCAAACGAGGCAAAATTATTGCCAATTAATGCCGGTGGGAAAAAAACACCACCAAAGATGATAGATATTGTGTTGTTGATTGTTGCTATCCAAGACCCCTTAAAAAATAAAATGGACATCCCTGAGGCAATTAAAGAAATGCCAACAAATACCACTAGTGCAAGAAATATTGAAGCAAAAAAATATAATATATCTAAAAATGAGATATTTACTCCTTCAAACATAAGAAACAAAAACGATATATATATAAAAGTTTTTATCAAAGAAATAAAGACTGGATATGCGTGTGATAATATAACTAAGTGAGAGTTTTGTGTTGGCAAAACGAATAATTCTTCAAATACACCTGACATCTTGTATTGCTCTATCTGAATTGCAGTGTATGAAATCATAAAATTAGACATATCTAATATAAATATCCCAATAACTAAGAAGCCCAACAAATCGACTACTTTAAAATCTAATTCATTTTCTGGAAGGCCAATAAACTTTGAAATATAAAAAATTAAAAGTAATTGTAAAAAGAGTTGGCTAAACAAAATAACAAATCTGATAGGATAGCTTTTCTCGATATAGAAATCCTTCCACCATGAAATATATACCTTATTAAGAAAACTCATTTCATTAATCTTTTAAATTCAATATCACTGAAGTCACTCCTCTCAAAAAGCGTGTATGAATTATTTTCTAATAGTAGGCATTTTGAAGCTAGTTTTTTGCACTCATCTATTCTATGAGATGCATAGATACATATCTTTGATTCATTTAAGAATTCATTATTTAGCAAAAAATGATAGAAGGATTCTTTTGTGTTCAAATCTAATGATTCAGTCGGTTCATCTAAAAGAATCAATTTTGGATCGTGAATGAATGCTCTAATTATTGATATTTTTTTCTTTTGACCAGTCGATAATTTCATAAATTTAGAACCTAAGATTTTCTCAGATATTGAGAGCTTCTCAGAGAAATCTTTAATTTTTGCTTTTATTGAATGAAAAGGAATACCTCGCATTGTAGAAAAGTAAGTTATATTTTCATATGCGGTAAGTCTATTAAAAAAGGACCTATCGTTTGTAGATAAGTATCCTAATTCATCTTGAAATGACGATGAATTATTGAAGGTTATTGAGCCAGCATCTTGGAGCACTATACCAGCAATAATTTTTAGCATTGTTGATTTACCTATACCATTCTTTCCCATTAAAAAAAGAATTTCTGAACCACTAACTTCAAAATTAATATTTGAAAAAACTGTGTTTTGATTGAAGCTCTTTGATAAATTATTTACATAGAGTATTGATTTACTTTTCATCTTTAATCTTTCTTAGCACTTCCAAAACTCTATAATTATCTTTCCTATATTTTTTATTGAAGATTAACTTAAATATTATTGGTAAAAAATTTATAAATTTAAAAAAAAATATTTTTAATCTGCTTAAGTTAAATTCTAATATATTATTCGTACTTTCGTTTATATTTTGGTCATTTGAAATAGCTACTTTAATATTTTTTATGAAGTTAGGACTCAAAAATTTTAATGCTTTACTTGAAGACTTATTGAATATCATTAGATCAATAAACTCACCTAATAATTTATCATCATATATATTGTCCTTTACAAATGTTCTCGTAAGTTTATTTTCTATAGAAAAATTACTCATGCATCTTGAAAAAATATCTACCTCATTTTTAAGACCAATTTTTTTTGAAAGATCTAAAACGCGCTCTGCATCAAAATCTTCCCATCCAATAATTTCAATCAAATCATCAAACACTTGAATTCCAACATCTAATCCTTGTTTGCTTGTTGAGTGGTAAATAAGATGAAGAAATAAGTCTTCTGATTTTGATATCTTATACTCAACACCTCTGAAAAAAAACTGCTTTGCATTTGCAAACATCATTTCACTTAAAAAGCATGTATTTGTATTAAAAATTTTATGATGAATCTCAATACAGGTCCCAGATGGGCTAAATATTCGAGGAACATCATAACTGTAATCTTTGATAAAATTTTTATTTTTATAGTCTAAAGAGCTTTCAAGGAAACTATATCCCTCTCCCAGAAGCACCTCAATACTTTCACGTATATCATCTTTGTTTATCAAAATATCAATGTCTCTAATATTTCTTTTAAATCCATTTTTCTTCATATTTATGTGCAATCCTTTAAGTGGAATAAAACTTATTGATTTATAATTTAATACTTGTGAAAGTAACTCGAAATCTCTAAATATTTTTTTATTATTTAAGGCTCTAAGTTGTGATAATTTTAATAACCTTTTGAAATCATCATGATTTAAAAAATCCCTTAAATTATTTTTTATCAGCCAATCTAAAAGAAGATTTTCACTCCTCCCAAAAGTTACTACTTTCAATATATGATTTACTTCAGATTGTTTTAAATCTAAAAATTGCTGTGGCTCCAACTTATCAGTAATTAAGTCAAATAAGATGGAGGAAGTAATTTCTCTCCTTAACATCAATGTGCTTTATATTTGAATAAAGAAAAAGGAGTAAGAAAAATTATTTTAATGTCTGAAAAAAGGCTCCAAGTTTCAACATACTCAATATCTTTAATTATTCTTTTTTCCATCAATTCATTATCTTGTGTTTCTCCACGGTAACCAAAAATCTGAGCCAATCCAGTCAATCCAGGTTTTGCTTTGTATCTAACATTATATCTAGGAATTATTTCTGAGTATTCTTGATTATGACTTATTGCATGAGGTCTAGGCCCAACAAATGACATTTCACCAACGAGAATGTTATAAATTTGAGGAAGTTCGTCTAGAGAAAGAGTTCTTAATAATCTACCAACCTTAGTTACTCTCTCATCATTTTTCTTAGCTTGAATAATTTTGTCTGATTTATGAACATGCATCGATCTAAACTTAAGTATCTTGAAAACTTTACCATTTTCACCATTCCTATTCTGTTTAAATAAAGCTGGTCCTGGAGAATCAAGCTTAATTAGTATGACAATTATGATAAGTAGTGGTGACAAAATTATTGATAAAAATATGGCAAAAAAGAAATCAAGAAATCTTTTTAATAATTTACTAATAGGCTTTACCTCAAAAGAGTTTTTTGTAATTATCTGAAAATCAAGATTAGTAAAATTTTTATTATCGCTACTAACTCTAAAAGTGTATACATCAATATTAGAGTTCACTATGCTTGATTTGATTCTTTCGATATCTTCATTTGAAACATCATCGAAGTTAAGAAAAACCTTTGAGATATTCAAGGAAATAAGGCTTCTTATCAATTCATGAATATTCTTTGAACTAATTTCTTTAATTACTTTAAATCTTTTAGGAAATAATTGAGTTGATGATGAATATATGAGTACTTGTTCAGTACTGTTTTCATATTCTTTGTATGAGATGAAAATAAATAATAAGTTTGCAAAAGCAGCTACAACAAAGAATATAAATTGTGCCTCTCCATTAAAAAGTTTCATTTCATTTTCTAAAAAATAATACAAAAGAAAGAGAATCATCCAACAAATAATAATCTTGAAGATATTCAGAAAATTAAAAGAGGTTGAAGAAATTTTAAAGGTTACATGCATGAAAATTATCAAAAATGAAGCAAATATACATAACCTAAAGAATGAATCTTTTTCAAACTCTGCATATAAAAATAATGTGCTTATAAATACAGATAAGGATAGAATTGCTTGAAACCAAAACCTAAATAAATAGAAATTTTTGGTCATAATTAAAATGTATATTCAAAAGAGAATGAGGCATTAACATTCGAACTATCATCGCTTGTAAATGGATTTTTGTCGTCAAAATTAACGATCGTTCTTACAAAAAAGTTTTTGTTGACTCTTTTTGATATATCAAAAATAATTGAGTTGATTTCGAATGCTTTGTTAGACCAAGAATTTTTATCACTATTATTTTTATTTATCCTTGCACTTAGAATCTTAAATTTAAAAGAACTATTTTGAGAAAATATTTTCTTATGCGAAATACTAAAAATATCTGAATCAGCATCTATTGCTGCACCAATGGGCTTCTTAAGGTATCTCCATCCATCTAAATATAAAAAATGATTATATGAGTAATTTGGTCTTCCCTTTGAAGAGGTATCTGCAAAATCAACTGTAATAAATGAATCTCTACTTTTCCCAATAGATTTAATAAATCCAAGATTATATATAATCCTTGAAGGAAGATAGCCTGATTCATCTTCACCTGCTATTTGAGTATAAATTACTAGTTCATCATTTGATCTTGGAAAAAAATTCATGTCTAAAGAAGCCATCTGATTACCGGGTTCATTTTCACGCGTTATACCCGAATCATTTCTATTATCTCTACCTATTATTAAATTAATAAATGAATCGAGATTTTCTGGTCTTCCATCACCACCGTATTGAGCAGTTCTTGAAAGGCCCCAACTAAATTTAGGATTTGGTTGGAATATAAATTTAGCACCAAGGAATTTCGCATTTGGAATGGCTCTGTTACTTTCAAGCTTTCCAATTAAAAATTTATAATTCACATTGCCAAGGAATCTTACATTTAGCGGAATAATATTTTCAATTGTCCCTGACGGAAAGGGTCTTGAAGCATTTGAAAGCATAATACTTGTCTCTGGAGAGTTAGACCACCAGTGATTCATCTTTCCTAAGGTAAAGGCATGGTTATTTTTAATAATTGAAAAAAAGCTTTCATCAAGAACATACTCATCTTCTAATTTTCTTACTTTAAATTTATAGGATTTATTTCCACGATATCCTTGAAAATTAAAGAAAAAATTCTCATTATCATAGAATCTATCAGAGTTATCTTGAAAAAAAATATTCTTAAGTTTGCTCTGGTATCCAACTGATATTTTTTTCTTAAGCGACTCTGAATTCAAGAATTTAATTAAATCCTTAGAAAGTTTTTTGCAATCTTTTGAAAGACTTACTGAGTATATTTTTGAAACTGGATAAGGATAAATAGATGAGTAGGTATAGCTTTCACTGCAAGAATTATTTATTGTTTTAATAAAATCTTCATCGCTCTTTGTTTCAATAAAAGATGATGATTCTGCTGTATTACATAAGGCAATTAAGAAAAAAATAAAAAAATTGCTTCTCATCATAGAAATGGTCTTATTATAAATATAGTTTTATTGTAATATAGTTTTATTTTACACATATTTTTTAGGATTTTCGTGGATACAATTTTAAGCTCAAAAATACTTTCTACCAATGTTTTTTTTCCAAGCAAGGGAGAATTAGTAGAAATTATTAATGATTTTGAAATTTATAGGGGTAAGTATTTTGTAGTTACAAATGCACATAATGTATATTTAGCCTCGGAAGATGAATACATTTTTAAAGCGAATGAAGATGCAGTTGCATGTATCTCAGATAGCTATATTTTAAATTATTGCTCTTCTTTTTTACATAAGAAAAATGTAGATGAGGTTTTCTTAGGTTCAAAAATTATGACGATATTTCTAGAAGAAGCATCAAAAAGAAGTTTAAAAGTGGGTTTATTTGGATCCTCTTTGGAAAACATTGATACTCTTAAAGCAAAAATATCTATAAATTATCCAGGCATTTCAATAGCCTATTCGTTATCACCTCCATTTCGCAAGCTTACTGAAGAAGAGAACCGAAAAATTACTAATGACATAAAAGCATCAGAATTGGATATCTTATTTGTTTCTCTAGGATGTCCAAAACAAGAAAAGTGGATGCATCTTAATGCTAAAACAACTTATTGCATGAATATTGGTGTAGGTGCGGCATTTGATTTTTTGTCAAAACCCAGCGAAGATATACCAAATATTATCCATAAATATGGATTTGGTTGGTTATACAGATTCTTGAGGAATCCAATAAGACTTTTTAAAAGATACTTTATATTTGGATCACATTTTCTTTTAAAAATACTAATTCAAAAAACCAAAATAAAATAGTTATGATTTCAATTGAACTTAATGAGCTAAACATTGACTGGATTAAACATTACATCAGTAATGGTGAGTTAAAGAATTTCAAAAAATTATTTGATAATTACCAAATAATTGAAACTACCTCAGAGTCTAGGTATGAAGAACTAGAGCCATGGATTCAATGGCCATCATTTTATTCAGGAAAATCCTTTGCAGAACATAAGTGTTTTCATATAGGAGACTTTTATATGAATAAACCTCGAACTATTTATGATGACTTTCAAGAAAAAGGTAAATCAGTTTTGGCAATTAGTCCAATGAATTGTTTTTTTAATGAAAAATCAAACTCATTCTTCCTACCAGATCCATGGGAAGAGTTTGAATCAAAAAATAAAGGTTTTATATCAAAAGTCTATAAGAGTATTGCAAAGAAAGTGAATACTAATGCAGCGGGATCAGTAAATATTCGTGACTATCTTCTTATTTTTTTTGGCATCATTGCTTATGCAAGACCAAAAAATTACTTATCTTATTTATCGCTTGCATCAAAATCCTTGAAGCATAAATGGTGTCAAGCAATTTTCCTAGATTTACTCCTATCCGATATTTTTATTGCTGAGTACAAGAAGACTAATTACTCTTATGCATCAATATTTTTAAATGCTGGTGCCCACATTCAGCATCACCATTTGTATGACTCCGATTGCTATTCTGGGGCTAATAGGAATCCATTTTCATATTCTTCAGCTTCAAAATCAGAAGTTGATCCTATATTAGAAGTGCTAAAACAATACGACTTTATTATTAAGGATATTATAAATTTAGATAGCAGTTTTCTTATTTCGACAGGGCTGCAGCAAATAGAAAATAAAAATCCTTACTTTCAATATAGATTTAATGATTTTGATAAGTTTTTGAGCATTGCAGGTCTAGAAATTGATGAAATTACTCCGAGGATGAGTAGAGATTTCACTATTGTATGTAATGATGCCAGTTATGAGAAAAACATAAAAATATTAGATTCCTTTAAAATAAAAGACCAAAAATTATTCTCATTAGATTGTAATGATAAAGAACAAACAATTTTTGCCAAAATTGCCTGGAATGGTGAAATGAATGCCTTCAATGAGATTTATTTTAAAGATGAAATCCTCGATTTATCAAATCTTGTTTCACTTGTTTCAATTGAGAACGCAATTCACTGCTCTAAGGGCTGGCACCTAAATAATTTTTTAGATATAGACTCGCCTTCCTTAAATATATGGGATTTTAGAAATAAAATTATCAGCACTATTTAAGGAAATGATTAGATTTTTATCTATAAAATAATTTTCAAAAAATATCTTTCTTAAAAAATTTACTATTAGCTATTACTGAAATTAAAAGCATCATCTTTTGATTCAATAGATAAGACTACTATAGGAAGCAAAATGTAAAGTGGTGAATAAGTTAGATCCAATAAAGCGTGCGGCAATAAAAAGAATAAAAAGATAAGTATTCTTTTTATAAAGCTATGACCAGAAAACATTCTATTTACCGCTTTATAATATAAATAAACGAAAGCAGTAAACGCAATAGCTCCATATCCAATAAGAAATCCGGCTAATCCATTTAAATTTCTTGCCCCATACAATGCAAATATTGCAAGATTTTCATCATAATACCAATCACGTCCTTGTCCAAAAATTGGAGAAATGGAAAATTCAGACAACATATATGCAAAATTTAAGCGTCCAGAATAATAATGATAATCATCCTGATCATTATTGGCTTGGAAAAGTTCATTAATTTTAGCGCCTAGAAAATCTATAGAAGTATATGCAAGTATGGAAATGAAAATTAAAACAGGTACAAGGATTAATGAGTACCTTTTAATAGTATTGTTAAACAGCAATAAGTGCAAAAAAAGAAAAATATATCCACCCGTAGATTGTGAGGTGATTATTGCCAAATAGATAACAAAATAATATACGTTTGGTACTTTAACATTTCTTAACTTTAGGAATTCTAATAAAAAAAGTGCATGTATTAAAACAAATGAAAATACTGCGGGCTCCCAAAATATACCAAAGTTTCTATTACTTCCTAACTCTGTATTAAATAAAAAAAATAATGAATATCTTCCTCCTCCAATTTCATCATAGTTAATAGAAATTTGAGTTAAAGCATTTGATACTAATCCACCTAAAACAAGATCCAAAGGAATAAAAATAAACCATGAAGCAATACCAAAAATGCTTACTAAAAAACTAGCTTTTAAATATGCGAAGACAATAAGTTTTGGATTTGAGGCTACTATTAGATATGTACAAAACATACTTATTACCATACCAATATCCTTAACAATGCTTATTCCTAAAAAAAGAAACTGATAAAGAATAGCAAAGCAAATGAGAAATAATAATGTAAAAAATGTTAAATTCAGCTTACCAAGTTTTCCGTAAATAATAAGAAAAGTAATTGTTGCCACTAAATAAATTAAAACTACTACGATATTATCTGTAAGAATAAAAAATGGGCTGTAAAAAAGTAAAAACCAAAAAAGAGTAATATAAATTATTATATAAATGTGATTTGAGGGTGTTGCTTTAATTTGATTTAAGTTATTTTGAATCATTGACTCTCGAACCTTTTCTTAACTTATCTGATTTAGGATTATGTATTCTTTTTTGTAAAAAGAATTGATTATTGAGCATATCAACAATAGAAAGAAAGAACACGTAAGTTAGCATTAAAACATAAATATTTTCAAAAAATGAAGTCGAGATAATTAGAACAAAATAAAAACTAGTTGAAATAAACATAACCTTAGTAAAGTGATTAATTCCATCTTGACCAAGAGTAATAATATTATTTGTCCATGGAAAAAAAAGACTTGAAATTGATCTAAATGTGTAAATAACTATTACCCAAACGGTTGCAGGTAAAAAGGTTTCAAAGTTCAGTTTATCAAAGCCGATATTTTCATTAAAAAGAAAAGCAAAACAGTAGACTAAGATACAAAAAAATAATATTCCAAAGGTAATTAATGAATAACTCTTCTTAAAATCTTTAAAAACTTTTGAAAACTCTTTTTTGTTCATCCAACTCCCGATAAAATCTTCTCTTATAGATAGCTTATAGTTATAGGGCAATAATTTTGAAATATCAAATATATAGATTGACAATGAAACTATAGCTGCATAGCTTGGCTCAAGTATGATCCCAGATACTATAATCGGAGCTAAAGAAAAGGTAGTATTGAGGCTTTGTGAAATTGCCTCAGAAAAGCTTCCATATTCTGAATAACCTCTAAAACTTATATTAATTATAGGAGAGAAATTGAGTTCTCTTAAAAATAGAGCGCACAAAATTAAAAAATTTATGATCCAAGCCAAGCCATATGCAGTCAATATAGATTTAAAATCTATTGAGTCAATAAAATAAAAAAATATGCAAAAAGCTAATATGCTTATATTTGCTATAAATCCGGTTGAGAGACCTGATAAGAAATGAAGTTTCTTTGATTGAAAGGCATGTTGAAAAAAAGCAGATGCTGTCTGGCCAAAAAGCCACATAAGCAAGAAAAGTAAATCATATAAGTCTAGGGAAAAATCTAAAAATGACTGGAAAGAAAATATTAAAACAAAGAATAAAAAGCACAAAAAAATATTTATTAATACTGAGTAAATTAAGTAATAAAAAAGATTATGTTCAAAATGCTTGCTATGGGCTAAGATCATGCTAAAAAAATTATTACCATACAAGTAATGTTGTGCAAAATTATTGAAGACAAAAATAAAATATCTACACGCAAGAAAGATATAAATTTCTCTTGAAGAAAGAAGAAACAAGTAGGCAGTAGCAATAATCATTGTGATTATTCCTAAATACTTAAAGACTACTCTGTGTGAGAAGTTTTTATTTTCAAGCAATTTTTTAGATTCAAAAGAAAAATTCATCTACTTTCTTCTAAAAATCATAATTATGTTTCTCTAATATCTCTCTGTAAATATTAGAAATATATTGTTTTGACCAGGAGTCATATAAATATTTTGCATTATCAGAAGAATTAACATTTCCATTTGAGTTGATTGCTTCTATTTCTACATTAATATCAATCTCATATTGATCAAAGAACTTTTGCAAGTCTTCTTCTAGATGTTCCATTCTGATAAATACATCAATAATATTTTTTCCCTTGTAAACAAAATGATTTGTGTAGGGTTTATAAAAAAAAATTAAAAATAATTTAAAAGTAATTTTATTTTGGAAAGAAAAAAAGTATTGAGCAATTATCCTAAGTGGATTTCTTAAAAAATATTGAAATATTGAAATATCATATTTTTTTAATTGATCAAATAGTAAGTATCTTTGGTATCTAAAAAAAGACAGAGCGTGATTGTAGGGATTTCTTATTGTTGTGATTTTTATAAAGTCATCGAAATCTCGTTTATTTTCAAAGATTTCCCTAATTTCTGAAGGCCTCAAATGAGGATTAACAAATTTACTCCTATTTAGAATATACTCTTTTTTCATTTTATATTTGCTATCCCTATTATCAAAGCAAATGAATTCGTTACCAGCATGTATCTGCTTAAAATCCATGAATTCTCTTCCTTTTTTAAGGCATGCTGTTACCGAACTTGAGCCTGTCTTTTGAGTCCTTACATAAATGAATTTATTCTTAAAATCAATAAACATTATTAATAAGGAAACTTATAGTTAAATTTTTTGATAATTTGTTTATTCTGTTGATAAATTAATTCTTTTGTTTCATCATCATACAATTTTTTTACGTAGTTCAATGTATTCTTGCTCGCATTTACACGTTTTATATGAAAATTTATTCCTAAGTCTTTGTGAAGAATTTTTACATCCTGATCAAGCTGCTCAAATCTAAGCAAAAGATTGAATTCGTCGAGATCATTTCCCAGAAACTTATGCTGTCCAAGAAAAAGGTTTTTGATGAAAAACCTAAATGTAGTTCTGTTATTTGGAATCATAAGGAATGATTTTACTAAACTAATTTTTGATCTTAGGGATAGTGTAAAAAAATTTTTTATTTTCTTTTTCACGATCATTTCTTCGTAAAGAAATCTTGAAATTGCATGCATATATGGATTCCTTATAACTCCAAACTTATAGAAGTCTTTAAAAACATCATCACTAAATGATTTTCTAATTTCATCAATCGAAAAGTGGGATTTACCAGGAAAATCTTTTTTTGAATCTATACCAAAAACATAAATTAAAGGATTTTGGTAATAAAAAGATCCAATCCTTAAAATGTTTTCACTCTTTGTTTCTGCTTCTATAATTGAAGACATTAAACTCGTGGAAGCAACTTTACGAGATCTTACAAAGATGTATTTTTTTTCAAAATTAATTATCATCACTGAGAGAGTTTTCTACAATCATTTCAACACATTTTTTAATGTTATCTAAACACTCATTGTATTCATCTAAGCTATCCAACGCATAGGGATCATACAAAGACAGACTACTATCAAATGTGTTAATCATTTTTACATTATTAGCTTTATAGTTTTTTTTTAATGATAAAAAGACTTTATAATCAAGTGCATATATTTTATCGAAATCAAAAATCATTTTGGAAGTTATTTTTCTGGGTACATGTTCTACATTTGAAATACCATGTTTCAAGAGATATTTTTGTGAACGATGATCCATTTGATATGAAAAAAAATCTTCAGTTCCGGCAGACTCAGCAATAATGAGGTTTCTAGAAATGTTGTTCAAAATCTTTTCAGCAACAGGACTCCTGCAAAAGTTAGCAATGCAAACGAAAAGGACCCTAGTCATTACCTATATTATCAATTTGACTAAAGAAGCTTGCAAAAGGAAAAATCTGGCTAAAAAACCTGTTCCATTTAGTTACTGCAGAAGAAGCAACATAGATAATGTCATTTGGCCTCAAAAATAATTCATTGGCTAGTAAAAACTTTTCTGGAGAGGACAGGTCAATGACATATATTACTGGTTTATTATTATGTTCTCTGACCAAATAAATCTTTCGAGCATTTGAAAATCTTGGATCTAGTCCTTTAGATGAACCTATAGCATCTGTAAGTGAAATTTTTTCTATTCCAACTACAAAACTTTGAGGCACAATAACTTCTCCCAATAAATATGCTTTCCTAGAGTCATTGAAGTCTGTGACAGTTATATCAAGTTGAGGATCTACAAATTCCTCTGAAAGCTCATGTGTAATCAAATTTCTTACTTCTTCAATGGTGAGACCAGAAACTTGAATTAATCCTGCATATGGAAAAAAGATTGTGCCATCTGTATTTACAGTTCTGGAAGTTTGAGGATTAGATGTACCTTGCCCAGCAGCCAATCCTCGCATTGGAAAAACCTCCTCAAGACCCCAAATAACAAAAGTTAAGACGTCACCCGGACTTACAGAATAAGAGAAGTCATTATCCATCAAGCTTACTACACTATCATCTACATTAACTAGTGGTATAAAAATATCTTTTTCCTCAAAATAAATATTTTCTCCACCAAAAAAGTCACCATTAGGTTCCTGCATTCCCGGCACAACTGTGCAACCAGAAACGAATATAAATAGTGAAAATGATATGAAATATTTAATCATTGTCGTCTCCGTAATATTCATAACCATATGAGTAGTAATTATATGAATAATCGTCGTGGTAATAATTTCCAATGGGTCTGGTGAAGTCATTATAGATGAATAAATTTAGTGGAATTTTTAGATCATTGAAAAGCTGTTGCGTAATTTTGAAATCTCGTGGCCTAGTTGATCTATGTCTAATAACGCCAATGTTGAGATCACTTTTGTTTGCTAGGATGAGAGGCTCTGGTAATGCATTAGCTGGAGGTGTGTCGATAACAATAAAATCAAATTTTGTTTTCGCTATAGAGATAAAGTTATTAAATGCTTCTGATTCAATTATTACAGATAACGATCTATTTTTGCTTTTAACCCTTGGAATGAAATAAAGATCTTTAGATACTCTGAAAGAATCAAGATTTTCTGGACTATCTATGAAATTAAAGTTTTTTAATGTAGATTTTTTAAACAATTTGTGAAGAGATCCTTTCCTATAATCAAAATCAATTAAAAGAACTGATTTACCATTTTTTACAAGCGACAAAGCTAGCAATTTTGCTACAGTGGATTTACCAATGGACTGAGTTGATCCAATTATGTTTACTATTCCTCCATTCTTGTTGAGTTGATTCTTAAATAACAGTGATATGTTTACTCCAAGTGCTGAGAGATTATCCGAAATCTGATCAACACTCATAACGTTATCGATGTCTTTAATCTTATTTATGATGAATATTAACTTTGTAGAATTAAACAGCTCTGTTACCTCATTAGGATATTCAAAAATCCTAAAAAAGGAATTCTTTATCGACAAAAATAGAGCAGAAAGAATTATTGAAAAAATAATACCAAAAATTAAAAAACTTGAAGGGGTGGGATAAATTTTTTCACTTACATAAGCTTTGTCTATTACTTTTACATTTCCTAATGTAGAGGCTTTGAGAATAGAAAATTCGAGTTTCTTTGCAAGCAGTTGCTCATATATACTCTTATTAATTTGTACTTGACCATATAGATTGACGTATTCTTGCTGTGTTTTTGGAAGGCCTTTAATAGATTGATTAATAATATTTAACTGCTTTTTTAATTCTTCTTCTTGCTGATTAAGGGAAATTATTTGTGGATTTTGAGAATTAAACTTGGAGGCAAGCTCAACTTTTTTCACTCTTAAAGTTCTAATTTTCTCGTTTATAACTGCTAGTTCGCTAATGAGTCCCTCAATCTCGATATCTACATTTATAGTTCCGTAAATAGACTGAAAATTATTTAATTCTAATTCCGAATTTGCAAGATCATTACCGACGGCATCAAGCTGAGAATCTATAAAAAGAAGAGAATTATCTGCCTCTTCTTCAGCATAAATTCTATCTTGAGTTATATATATTTCGTTTGCTTTATCTACTAATCGCAATCCTTTTTTGGTATCAGAAGTATCAAAATATATTTTTATTAAATTTCCTTGGTCCCATGAGTACCTTGTGGTTAGCTGAGGTGTCAAAGTCAAATCGGATAAAACTGCATTTTTAATAATTAATGGATTATAAATTTCTATCTTTATTGGTTGATCGGTGTAAACAACATCTTTAAAACTAATAGAGCCAACTGGAAAATTAATCTTACTACCAATCGATGTTTTTGCAGAAAAAACTTCTAAATTTTCATCAAAAATTTGGGTGTTTAAGTCATCAATCTTTTGTAAATAAAAAATAAATTTACTATTGTTTGCAGAAGCTTTATCAGTGTCATGATTATCAAATGGGAAAAAATAATCACTAATGGTGAAATAATCATTATGATCATCCAAAAAAACACCATCTATCGATGCAGATATGTCAAGCTCAAGCTCATTTATCAGTTTTAAAATATTTGTGTGGGATGTATATAATGAAATTTGTTCTTCTAATACAACATCACCAGAAGAAAGTTGGTCTACAAAATCTAATCCTAGCTCTGAAGACTCAGGATTAACCTCAATCATGCTTGATACCCTATATACCCTGTCAGTAAAAAAATATATAGTTGTTACGCATGATAAAACAACAAAAAAAATAGCTGCAATATGGAAAATATGAAAGTAAATATTCTTAAAAAAAGAATCTAAATTTAATTCTAAATTATCTTGCATATTTAATAGATCTTATAAAACGATTTCTTATTATTGTAAGATTTTTTAACATAATAGTATATGCTGAGAAACTTAATACTGGAGGCTGAATCCGGAATCGAACCGGAGTTAACGGCTTTGCAGGCCGCTGCATAACCACTCTGCCATCCAGCCAAGACCCTATTGTAACTCAAAATTATTTTGTAAATCTCCTTTTATAATCATCTATGGACTTCTTTAAGCCAACTCTTAAATTTATCTTTGGATTCCATCCAAGTTTGTCAATTAGTTCAGTATCAGAAATCTTTACTGGAGCACCCTCTGGTTGAGATGCATTAAAAACTACTTCGCCACTATAATTCACTATTTCCTTTATTAAGTATGCAAGATCACTAATTGATATAGATTCCCTCGAAGACAAATTAATAGGTTTAACAGAATTATGATTTTTTAAAAGAAAAATTATTCCGCCTGCAGCATCATCAATATAAAGAAACTCTCTTATAGCATTTCCTGATCCCCAAACTTCAACAGATTTTTCCCTATTCTTTTTAGCTAGGATAAATCTCTCTATCAGGGCTGGTATTACATGATTTGAGAGATCGCCATAATGATCTCCAGGCCCATAAAGATTTGGAAGCATGACCGAATTTGATTGAAAATTATATTGATCATGAAAGGCTTCAAGCATTCGCATGCCGCATACCTTTGATAATGAGTAGGGCTCCACTTCATCAGTAAAAGGACCAGACAATATATCTGATTCCTTCATAGGTTGGCTTACATTCTTTGGATAAGCACAGGTGCTGGAGATAAAAAGCAATTTTTTTACACCTATATCGAGAGATGATTTGAAAACATTATTCTGCATAACTAAATTATTAAATATAAAATCTGCAGGACAGCTTTTGTTTGCAAGAATGCCTCCTGCCTTAGCTGCAGCATGAATAACATATTTTGGTCGATTTTTAAAAAAGAAATCATTCACTTTTTTTTGATTCATTAAATCAAGATCATTCGAAGATACTTTAATTATGTTATTAAAGCCTTTTTCATCAAATGATTTTGCAATTGCTTTACCAAGCAATCCTGTATGCCCAGTAAGTAAGATCTTGTCATCCTTTTCCATGATTACAAGAGACTATTTTCTTTATTATCGATAAAATAGCTTGCATACCAGTCAATTGTATTTGCGAATCCACTATCTATACTTGTTTGGGGTGAGTAGCCTAAATTTTTCATTTTAGTTATATCTGGGCACCTTCTTAATGTTGATCCAGAAGCTACATTCTTATAATTTAATGAAAGTTTTCCTTGATGATGTTTATTTAAAATATCAAATAATTGATTAATTGAGATTTCTTCATCATTACCAATATGATAAATTTTTCCAGAGGCTCCTTTATCCATCAGCAGAATTAATCCCTCAACAATATCATCGACATAGCAGAAAGCTCTAGTTTCTGAACCGTCTCCATATATGTCAAATTTTTGAGAATAGCCAAGGTCTTTAATTTTTTTTGCCCTTGTTATAAATTGAGGTATAACATGTTTATTTCCCATGTCTGGACCATAAACATTATGCGGCCTAAAGATCAAAGCATTATTTATCCTATTCGATTTGAGATATGCCAATGTGAGTTGTTCTGAAATAATTTTTGAAGCCGCATACGAATATCTTGCTTCATATGGATCGGGAATAACTAATTCAATTTCTTCCGGAGTAGGAATTATTTTTGCTGACTGATACACCTCTGCACTACTCGCAACAATTAAGTTTTCAATATTATTTTTTTCAACAGAGTTTAGAATATTTAAAATGCTTAAGACTCCAACATCTAAAACAAGATCCGGATGATTATAAAAATTTTCAGTTCCATTTATTGCAGCCAAATGGAATATGAGATCAACTTCTTTTGATACTGCTAATAATTTGTTGAAATCATATCTTAAATCTAAATCCTTTAAGTTAACGCTGTCAACAACATCGTTAATTCTTGATGAATTTCCTCTTGCGAAATTATCTATTACAGTTACTTCGTGGCCAAGATTTACTAGTCTTTTTACTAAATGACTACCAATAAAACCTACACCACCAGTTACTAAGATTTTTGACATTACAAGATGCCTCCAAGGTTGCCTAGGTGAAAATATTTTTTTTCTTCCTTAATTTTTATAGGTTCAGATTCAAAGTTATTCCAAAAATCAAAGATTATTCCATTATTATCAAGATTTCTTGAAAGATTTTGTAGTCCCAGATTCTTAAAATTAATGTGATTATTAAGTATGACTATTAGATTAAAAGTATTTTCAGGTATTTCATCGAAGCTCTCAAAAACAATACCAAACTCTGAAAGAGCACTTGGATCAACAACATAATCAAATAAATGTATTTCATAATTTCCTTCTATACATTCAAGAAATCTTATTCCCATAGATCCTCTTAAATCATCAGTTTCTGGTTGACCTTTAAAAGCTAACCCACATAATAGAATCTTAGGATTGCTAACTTTACGCAACACTCTTGAGTTTAATAAAACGTCGCATACTTCCTTTGGCTGATTTTCATTTATTTTTCTGGATGACAAGGTTATAGGCATATCAATTCCTTTTTTTTTCGCAGAATAAGAATAAATATGAGGATCTTTTTCAAGACAAGGTCCCCCAACTAAGCCAGGTTTTGCGATATTAGTTCTAGGATAATTTGCTTTACCGTTTTCTATTACCTCATAACAATCTACATCAAAGGCGTTACATACTCTTGAAATCTCATTACCAAAAGCAAAACTAACATCTCTAAATGTGTTATCAGATAACTTAATAATTTCAGCTGTTTCCCAGGAAGATACAATGTTTGTCTGATTAGTTATGTTATTGAACAACTTTGAGCATCTTGAAGATGTACTTATAGAATCAGATCCAATAATTTGTGGTATTTTTGAAAGTTCTTCAATTGCATTTCCCTCTAGAGTCCTCTCAGGGCACATTGCAAGATCAAATTTATATCCAGTTTTCTGGAGGATTGGCCTGACAATATCTCTTGTAGTGCCTATTTGAACAGTAGATCTAAGAATTATTAAAGAGTCTTCATTCATCAATTCTGCAACTTCATTTGTTGCATTAATTATCATATCCATCCTTGGAATACCTTTCTCATCCAAAGGAGTACCAACAGTGATTATAAAAACATCAAAAGAATTATTCTTATTTATTGCTGAATCAAAACTAAAAGAACCATCTGCAATGACTTTTTCAATAATTTCGTTTAAACCTATCTCAGAAAAATGTGCTTTTCTATTTTTTAAAGATTTTAAAATCTCCTCATTGACTTCTACTCCAAATACTTTTAATCCTGAATAAGCAAGTGAAACTGCAAGTGTGAGTCCTACATATCCGAGACCAACAATACAGATTTCTTTATCTTTAGTTTCCATGTTTTATAAAACTTATTTATGTATAAATTATATACCTAATTTAACTAGATCCTTTTGATTAATTACCCCAACTAATTCTTTATTATGCATAACAGCAAGGCAACCAATTTTTTTTTCTGCCATAATACGAAGACAGTCAGATGCTAGATCATCTGGATCCACAGATATAAAACCTTTACTCATAAAATCTTGGGCAGTCATGTCAAAGAAATAATTAGAAGAAGATTCTATTGCTCTTCTTATATCTCCGTCTGTTATTAATCCAATAATTTTATTGTCTTTTGATGACACAAAAGTTACTCCGATTCCTTTTTCAGAAACAGTCTTAATAATATCTTTCGATAAAACATCATGTTTAACTAATGGTAAGTCCTCTCCCCTAACCATTACATCTTTTGCAGAAAGAAGTAATTTTTTTCCAAGACTTCCTCCAGGATGAGACCTTGCAAAATCTTCAGGTTTAAAATCTTTTTTACTCATCAAGGAAATTGCTAATGCATCTCCCCAAACAAGTGTAGCTGTGGCGCTGGAAGTCGGGGCAAGATCGAGAGGACATGCTTCTTTATCAACCTTTATTAACTGATGAAAGTTAGATATCTTTGATAATGTAGATTCCTCATTTCCAGAGACACCAATTACGATGCAGCCTAATTTCTGAATGACTGGTATTGTTCTCAAGAGATCCTCAGTTTCACCTGAATAACTTATGGCTACAACAATATCATCATTATGAATCATTCCAAGATCGCCATGAAAAGCTTCAGTAGAATGCATAAAAAATGAGCTTGTTCCAGTGCTAGATAACGTTGAAGAAATTTTCTTACTGATATGGCCTGACTTTCCAATTCCAGTAAAGATTAAACGACCCTTACAATCACAAATTGCATTAACAATCTTTTCAAAGTTTTCATCGATATAATCTTTCAGACCAATAAGTGCTTCAACTTCATCATTGATAACCTGTTTTGCAATATCTACTATTTGTTTTTCTTTAGTCATTTTTTGAATGTCGATATTGTATATTGAAAACCTGATTGAATAGTTACTAAAAGAGCAATTATAAGAATGATATCGGCAAAGAAAAGAATCATCATATTATTTATTGTTAGGCCAAATAGGTACAAAAGAATAGCTAGCATCTGAATTGCAGTTTTTGTCTTTGCTAAAAAAGTCACTTTTGTTTTTTCAGACTGGTTATTTCTAGAGTTGATATCTCTCAAGGCTGCAACCCAAATCTCTCTCGAAATAATTACAGCAGAAATAAATCCAACTAAAAAACTATCTAGGTTTATGCTTAATCCAATTAAAACAAAAACTATTAATAACTTGTCAGCTATTGGATCAAGGATTTCTCCCAGCACAGATACAGAATTTGTTTTTCTTGCAAGATAGCCATCAAGAAAATCTGAAAATGAAGCGGCAGCGAATAACAACAAAGCTATAAGATAGTGACTTTCAAGATACAAAAATAAATAAATAAGGATTGCGCAAACAATTCTAGAGAGAGTAATAATATTTATTATATTTGTAATCATAGTATCTGTTTAATCTCTGATGCCATTGTCTCATTTATATTTTTGATAGTCATTAATTCATCTATTGAGGCTTTTTTTATAGCTTTAAGACTTTTAAATCTATTTAATAATGCCTTTTTAGTGATTGGGCCAATACCCTTAACTGAATCAAGCGAAGAATACTTATTTGATTTGCGTAATTTTTTTCTTGACGCAGTAATTGCAAACCTATGAGATTCATCCCTCAATTCATTCAGAAGCTTAAAAGATTCTGAATGAGGATCTATTTCTAAAACTCCCTTGTTTGTATATATTGTTTCAGTGGCTCTAATTCTTCCTTTACCCTTCGCTATTCCTAAAACAAGGATTCCTTCCATATTAAAGTTTTTGAGAATTCTATTTGTAAAATTTAACTGTGCCCTTCCGCCATCAATTAAAATTAAGTCAGGTCTTTGACTTTCATAATATTTTAATCTCCTTGAAATTACATGCTCCATTGATGCAACATCATTCCCAGCAATATTATTTGGAATATTGAATAGTCTGTAATCTTTTTTTGAAGCTCCACTCTCTGCAAATACAACGCATGATCCAACTCCCTGTTGCATATACTGATGACTTATATCAAATGCATCTATTCTTTCTACTTTTTTTATTCCTAGCTTTATAGAAAGTTCTTTATATGCAAAAGCATATTTTTCTTTTTTGCTTAAATGATTTTTTATTATTTGGGCAGCATTATTCTTTGCTAGTGAGACTATAGGCTTAATAAATGAATTTTGTGTTTTTGGGAAAGTTATCTTATTTGAAATATTATCTTTAATACATTTTTTAATAAGATAAAGCTTATCAAGAGTTGATGCAAAGAAAATTTTCTTAGGTAAATTTACTTTGCTTGAGTAAAAATTAAAAACTGCTAACTCATAAATATTATTTGTAGTTTCAAAGAAAGCATCTTTGACTAAATATGTCTTTGTTCCTCGTATTTTTCCATCTCTAATAGTTACTATGCATATTCCAGCATAGTTATGTACTTTTTCGACTGAGAAGATATCAGCGTCGATTCCGTTAGGAGTAATAGCTTGTTTTTCATTAATAACTTCAACTTGATTAATCCTATTTCTGATGTCTGCTGCTTTTTCATATTTAAGTTCATCAGAAGCTTTCTTCATAG